>Ga0208373_1001618_pt1 | contig 28934 bp, 35 predicted proteins | sample RifOxyC2_FD_184036 | JGI IMG/M metagenome (GOLD analysis project Ga0208373, IMG submission 184036) | Soil microbial communities from Rifle, Colorado - Rifle Oxygen_injection C2 (SPAdes) | ecosystem: Environmental > Terrestrial > Deep subsurface > Rock core/Sediment | place: Rifle, Colorado... | reverse complement strand
AACCTAACGCCGCAAGGATAATCCAGCAGTTCCCAGATTTTTTCCACCGCCGCCAAAGCATTGACATTGTATTTTTTCTGCCTGCTCTTGCGTCCGGTGTTTACCACCTGATTATTGTCATAACCAGCAGCCAAGATGGTAATGGCGTATTTCCGGTCATAGCCGGTATTGGCGCAGAATTCATCTAAAATGAAGCTCTTGGCTTTCTTACTGGCTTTAAGGTATCTTTAGTGGCCCGAGTCAGCTCTTTTTTGCTCATGTGAGTCATATTTTAACCATAATTAATGGATTAATTATGGTTAGATTTTAAATGACTCAACCGATTAGGCCAAAGTTAGAAATTAGATGACTCAATGCGGACATATTGACGTAAATGATTATTTTTGCTAGTCTGTTAATCTGTAACAAGGAGGAAGTATGAGCAATGTTGTGATCCAACCAATTACCGATGAGTCATTGGTTGGCAGAACCGCCGACGAAGTTTTTGAAATGTATAATAAAGTCGCCGGGACCACATCGGCCATTTTAATCAATGGCGCCGTCGCCTTGGGAAGTTATGTTATCAAGGAGGACGACCAAGTAGAGATTATGACATACAAACGTCATTAATCTCTTTTTTTATCCAGCACCTTTTCACGGAGGGTATTCGTAAGCACCACCCTTAAGTATATTTATATAACTGCAGGGTGGTTTTAGGTATTAAATAGAAAAGGCGCGGGATTTACCAAATCCGGCAATTATTGTATAATTTACTCAGCGTCAGAGGATCATTATTAGTTTTTTTATGTTATTTTTAAGATAATTTTGAGAGAATTAAAGCGGCGTTTGATTTGCTCTCTATGAAGTTTTCAGCGGTAGAAAAACTTATACAAAATATTCGGCAAGACTATCAGATTTTTGCTCCTGTAAAAGACGATAAGGAGTTTTTTGTTTCCAAAATAAGCGACCTGAAACAGATTGACTATTCCGGCCGCCTGCCCCTTAATTCCTGGAAGCATTTGTTCCTTCCACCCGGCGAAGAACTGTTGGAGTTCAGTAAAAAGTTTCGGCGGCCGGATTCAGTTTACCCCCGGCGTTGCGCCTGGAATATGGGTTTTCCGGATTTAAAGGCTTTAGGCTTGTTGGACGTGGTTTTTGCGGACGATCCTTACTATCAGGACAGGCGCCGGAATATTCTGGTCTGCGGCCTGGCGGTTGGCGAACCGGACGTGGAGAATTACGCCGAACACGTCAAGTTCAGCCGGCGCCTGGCAGAGGACTCTTTGGAGCACGTTACTTTTGACATTTTTTTGGAAAAAACCAAAAAAGGCACGTTTGATTTTTTCGCCGGTTCGGTTTTGGGCCGCGAGGTTTTAAGCCGAAACAAAATCAAAAATTTTACCAATGTGCAGTTTGCCGGCTACATTCCGGAACAAGGCCCTGACGCCGACATGTTAAGCAAACAGTCGCTGATTAAAAAATCCATGAAGCACCGCCTGTGGGACGAGCTGGCGGAAATTTGTCTGGCTTGCGGCAAATGTTCCCTGGTCTGCCCGACATGTTTTTGTTTTGACACTGAAGATCAGGCGCAGGAGAAAACAGTCAGCCGCCAGCGTGTTTGGGGTAGCTGTTTTTATCCGGAGTTCACCAGGCTGGCCGGCGGCACCGACTATACAGCAACGGTCAAGCAGAAACTTCAGTTTTGGTACGAACATAAGTTTGTCAGAATTCCCGCGGAATATGCCATGCCCGGTTGCGTCAGTTGCGGCCGTTGCGCCAAAGTTTGTCCGGTGGGCATTGATATTGCCAAGAACTTTGTCCGGTTGAGCGAGGGTTCACGTGGCTTGCCCGCCACAATAACGAGCCGGGCGGGTAACTCTTAATCCTTAACTTATTGCTCGTCTAATGATCAATCCTTACCAACCATTGCCCGTTAAGATATTAAGCGTCATTCAGGAAACTCCTGACACCAAAATTTTTCGTTTAAAATTTTTGGATTCAGTCAAACAAAAGCAGTTTTACTTTTGGCAAGGCCAGTTTGCTCAGGTGGGTTTGCCCGGCCAGGGCGAAGCGCCTTTTGACATCAGTTCCAACAGCCATGACAGTACCGCATATTTTGAAGTGGCAATCAGGCAGGTCGGCCGGCTGACCCAGGCTTTACATCATTTGCATAAAGGGGATAGGCTCTACGTACGGGCGCCTTTAGGCAAAGGTTGGCCGTCAACGGACGTTTTATCGCAAAAGAACTTATTATTGGTCGGTGGCGGTTGCGGTTTTTTGGCGTTAAAATCCGTCATAGAAGAAGTCTCCTTGGGTTATGCTAAAAAACATCAAGTACAGGTTTTTTACGGCTGCAGCGATGAAGCGCAGGTGTTATTTAAGGAGCGCTATCAGGACTGGCAGAAGTCCGGGATAAAATTAAAGTTGATTTTTGACAAAAAAGAGCCGACTAAAAAATACATTCAGGGCATAAGCTGTGGTTACGGTTTGATTACTAAATTATTTGAGACCGAAAAAGTCGTGACTCACGCCTCAGCTTTTTTGTGCGGTCCGCCGGTCATGTTCAAATTCGTTATAAAAAAATTACAGGAGCGCGGTTTTAAGGACAGCGAGATTTACCTTTCCCTGGAACGGCGGATGTCTTGCGGACTGGGCGTCTGCCAGCATTGTGCTATAGGCGATAAGTACGTTTGTAAAGACGGCCCGGTGTTTAGGTATGATGAAGTTAAAGATTATTTATAATATTAACTGACAAGGCGCAACCTCCAAGATACAAAAAAGACACCAGCGCCAATTTTTAAAAGTTTGTATTTTCGGGGGGATTGTAATTTGTCATTTGTTTGTAACACGAACTAATATGCTTTTTTTCTGGATCATCATTTTCTGCGCCAGTTTGTTTATCTTAATTAAAGCGGCTGATTATTTTACCGAAAGCGCCGAAAAAATCGGCTTGGCCCTGAAAATTTCCCCGTTCATTATCGGCGTCACCATTATTTCCATCGGCACTTCTTTGCCGGAGCTGGCTACTTCCATTATCGCGGTTTTGCAGAATCAAACCGCCATCGTGGCGGCTAACGCGATTGGTTCCAACATCGCCAATATTTTGTTGATTGTCGGACTGGCGGCGATCGTGGCCGGTAAATTGGTGGTTAAGCGAAGCTTGATTGACGTGGATCTGCCGCTGTTAGCCAGCGCGACTGCTTTAGTGGTGGCGGTTTTATGGGACAGGCAGGTCACTTTAGGAGAAGGGGTGGTGTCCATTTTAGCCTACGCTGTTTATGCCGCCTATACCATCAAAAGCGATAAGGCGGTCAAAGCCCAAGCGGAAGGCATTATGCCCGGCGAAGATATTCCGGCGACGCGCGAAAAAAGGCATTTACATCTTAGGCCTGGCCGGGAGTGGAATTTTAAATTAATCATTATTTTATTGCTTTCCGTGGTTTTTATCTACCTGGGCGCCGACTGGACCGTTAAAGCCATCACCAATATCGCCTTGATTCTCGGTCTGCCGTCCAGTCTGATCGTGATGTCGGCCATGGCCGTGGGCACTTCCTTGCCCGAATTAGTCGTTTCTGTCGGGGCGGCGCGCCGGGGCAAGTTTGAGATCGCGCTGGGAAATATTTTTGGATCCAACATTTTTAATATTTTGATGGTGCTGGGCATTCCGGCTTTATTTAAAACTTTATCCGTTGATGAAAAAACTTTTGCCATCGGCATACCGTTTGTCATCGGCTCAACCGTGCTGTACATTTTTTCCGGCATTTCCAAAAAGATTTATAACTGGGAGGGGATGATGTATCTGTTGATTTACGTTTTATTTATCGCCAAGCTGTTCGGGTTATTTTAGTCACGCAGCCTGAATCATACCTACGCCCAGCTATGGTCGATTAAAATGCTGATGATACGATTCGCCCGATTATTTATTAACCTATTGACCTAATCACCCAAGCAAATATGCATTTACCCGACGGTTTCTTGAACAATCAAATGGCAGTCAGCCTGATAGCGGTGGCTGGGGTGTTTTTAACTTCCGCCTTTTTTAAACTGAAGCAATCTTGGTTTGTGCGGGTAGCGGTGGTAAAAAATAAATTGGCTTTAGCCGATGGCGTCAGCGCCGAAGCCGGGGTCAGCTGGCGCTGGACGCTGACTCTTAAAGGCCATCAGCGTTGGCGGCTGATGGGCGTTATCGGCGCTCTGATTTTCGCGGCGCAAATGATTAATTTTCCGGTGGCTCAGGGCACTAGCGGGCATTTCTTAGGCGGGGTTTTAGCCGCTGTTGTTTTGGGCCCCTGGGCCGGTTTAATGGTAATCGGCCTGGTGTTAATCGTGCAGTCCTTGATGTTTGCGGACGGCGGGGTTTTAGCCTTAGGCGCCAATATCGTTAATATGGGCCTGGTGGCCGCGGTGGGCGGCTATTATCTTTACAGAGCCGGGGTTAAGTTTATCAAGTTGGGCCGTTTTTTAATGATCGGCCTAACGGCCTGGCTGACGGTCGTTATGGCTTCGCTTTTTTGCGCGCTGGAAATCGGCTGGTCGGGCGCCATCAGTTTTGCCTTAGTGATTCCGGCCATGTTCAAGATTCATCTGCTCATTGGCCTGGGCGAAGCGGCCCTGACAGTCATTTTGATTAAAGCTTTAAAGTTAAAATTGTATGAAGAATAAATCCACCGGCCTGCCCGGTGTCAGGGAAAGTCATTCAGCCAAGGCGCCGGATAAATTAATTTTAGCCTGGGCTTTGTTCGGCGGCGGCGTCTTATCCGTTTTTGCTTCGGCCTGGCCGGATGGGCTGGAAAAAGTGGCGGAGGCTAAATATTTTACGGCCCTGGCGGTCAGCCATTGGCCCGGCTTGATGCCGAATTATGCCTGGCCCGGCATTGGTCCGGAGTGGCTGGCGACGGCTTTGGCGGGCTTGGCGGGCGTTTTGCTTGTCTTTGGGCTTTTTAAATTAATCGAATTAATCATTAGACGCGCGTAATTTATGTTTTACCAAAAAGGAGTCTTATTGGTTTTAGCCACGGCGGTAATCTCCGGTCTGGCCATTTTTCTCAACCAGTTCGCCGTGCAGGCGTTTAGTTCCGATATTTACACTTTTTTAAAAAATTTGGTGGCCGGCTTTTTGGTCGCTGGAGTTTTGTTGCTCATGGGGGAGTGGCAAGCTGTTAAAGGCTTAAGTTTTAAGGACTGGCGCGTTTTAACTTTAATCGGTTTAATCGGCGGCAGTCTGCCTTTTATTTTATTTTTTAAGGGTTTATCCATGTCTTCAGCCGCAAACGGCGCCTTGATTCATAAATTAATGTTTTTGTTCGTGGCGGTTCTGGCGGTTAAGTTTCTTAAAGAACGGCTTGATAAAAAGCTCCTGGCCGGCATGCTACTGCTGGTGATCGGGCAGATTATGATTTTTAAGTTTAATTTTGAGGTTTTTTTAGGCGCGGGTGATTTGTTGATTTTAGCCGCGACGTTATTGTGGGCCGTGGAAAGTATTATGGCCAAAAAGGCGCTGGCCACGATTTCCTCCAGAGTGGTGGCCGCCGCCCGTTTGTTATGCGGTTGTTTTTTCATTCTGCTTTATCTTGCCTGGAGCGGCCAGATGGGTTTGATCGGGTCTTTAAATATAAGCCAGTTTTCCTGGGTTAGCCTTACGGGCGTTTTGCTGGCCGGCTATGTTTTAACCTGGTACGCGGGGCTTAAATATCTTAATGTCAGTACGGCCGCCTCTTTGTTGACTCTGGGACTGCCCGTGACCGCCGCTTTGCAATGGCTACAGGGCCAGCCATTGACCTCTAATCAGGGCTGGGGGTTTTTGGCCATAGTTTTAGGCTGTAGTCTTGTTTTATTTTCTTTTAAGCGCAGGCGGGCCGTTTATGAAAGCGTATAAGAGATTTTTAAGCTATTCCTATGAGCCTTTTCGTTTGCATTTTTGCGGGCCGCAAGACGATGCCAGCACTAAGCTGGTTGATGATTTTTTAAAAGGTTTTGACATTTCCGCGGCCAGGCTTAACCGCGTTGCCAGGGATTTTGCGGGCGTTTATCCTTATTTGGAGCTGATTGCCAAAAAAAATAAGCTTGAACCGTTGGATGAACAGGTGATTGAAGCTTACTGGATCGGCAATAATTTACTCAGGCAGGTGACCGTTGAAGATTTAAAAAATTTGATTTTGCAAAGTTTTATCGGCCCGGGCAAACTCAGCCTGAGCGCGGGAGAGCGGCTGGCGGGCGGCGTTCCCGGGCGGGCGGTGGCTCATCACAGTTTTCATGTTTTGTACGTTGGTTCCGTTACCCAAACGGTACGTTTGGCCGGCAAGCTTTTGGATTTATGCCGGGTGGGCTGGGGCCGGGTGATCGCTTACGGCGGCGAGGTTATCCAAGTCAAATATCGGCCTTTGATCGTCAAGCCAAACGATCTCAGGCTCGGCCGTGATGAAGCGGTCAAGGAAATCAAATGGAATAAAAAAGTTTTGCCGAAAGTCATGGAAAATCAGATCGTTACTTTTCACTGGGGTTTGGCCTGCGAGACTGTTAGTGAAGATCAGGCGAGGAATTTGGAAAAGTATACCTTAAGGAATATTGACGCGGTTAACCATCAATGATCTAAAAAAATTTTGGCAGTCGCTTTTTAATCATGCTAATATGTCAGTCTTATGACAACCCTTTATTTTGAACAGCAAAAAACTTATTTTCTGGTGGTGCTGGTTTTTATCCTGGCGGCGGCGGTTTTACTGGCCCTGGTTTTATGGCCCGGGCGGCCATATAGCCAGCTGTCCAAATTTTTGCTGTTATTTATGACCGTTTTGGATTTGCTGTTGTTTTGGTCTTTTTCCCAGCTGACCATTAAAATTACGGACCAGTTTTTACAATTAAGTTTTGGACTGTTTAAAAAGACTCTTAATTTTTCAGCCATAAAAGACGTGGCGGTGGCTGACTATGATAAATTCAATTATTTCGGTTACGGCATTCGTTTGGGCAAGGATAAATCAATCGGCTATGTTGCCCGAGCCGGCCGGGGCGTTAAGCTCAGCTTGGAGTCTAAAGTATATTTTTTCAGTTCCGCCAACCCTGAACAGATCCAGGCCATTTTAAGGCAAAAGATAAGTAAAAATTATGTTAAGGAATAAACAATTATCTTTGAGTCAATCGCGGACCAAGCGTCCAAAGGTAGGCATTGTGGGTTTAACTTCCTGCGAGGGCTGCCAGTTCAGTTTGCTGGATTTAGGCAACCGTTTTTTCAGCCTTTTAAAATACGTGGAAATCGTGGAGTTCAGGCTGATGGAAGAACGGGTTTTTACCACCCCCAAAATGGACATCTGTTTTGTGGAAGGCTCGGCCGTGACTAAGGCAAATGAAAAAAAAATCAAAGAAATTAGAAAGCGGTCCAAAATTTTGGTGGTTTTAGGAAACTGCGCCGCTTTGGGCGGCATCCATCAGATTAAGAATCACCACGATAAGGATAAACTGGCTCAGGAAACTTATTTTCACAGCCAGGCCATGGATAATCCTGAAATTAAAAGAATGTCCGAACTGGTTAAAGTGGATTATACTATTCCTGGGTGCCCGGTTAACAGCCTGGAATTTTTACGCCTGCTTTACAGCCTGCTTAAAGGCGCTGATTTTTACATACCTCCAAAACCGGTTTGCTTTGAATGCCAGGCCCGGGGCTATAAATGCGTTTTAATGGAAGGCCAGCCATGCCTGGGCCCGGTGATTTTGGGCGGCTGTGAAGCGGTTTGCTTAAAATCAGCCATGCCTTGCCAGGGCTGCCGCGGTTATTTTGCCGGTGCTCAAGCTGATAACCATTTTAAGCATTTAAGGGCGCTTGGCCACTCCGCGGACGAGATTAATCATTTATTGGAAATTTATGGTTTAAGAGACAGCACTTTGATTTTAAAAAAAGACCCGAGTCGCAATGGCTCGGGTTGAACTTGAGAAGTTACTTCGGGTTGATGGCGGTTTGAATGTCATCAAGGCTCAACCCGATGATGGTATCGGGTTGACTTGAAAGCCGATATGGCATTTCGCCGGCAGGTTTATTATAGAGGTATGACGGTACTGTTCCGGCGCACCTTGTCCATTTCTGGTCCGCTTCCAGATTTTTACCGTCAACATCCTGATTGACCACGGTAAACGAGCCAGGGAATTGTAAAACTTCTTTTTCGTGCATGCTCTCTCCGGTTTTCAGGTGAACGACATTTTGTGAATGAACGGGTTCAGGAAGTTTAAGACAAAAATAACATTCAGTCAATTATTGAGGCCTTTTATGGCAAATATCAGGAATAAAATAATATTTTTAGGCACCGGCGGCGGCGGGTCAATGGTCAGTTTGCAAACTTACAGCACGGCCGGTTTTTGGGTGAATCTTGAGGGAGTTGATTTATATTTTGACCCGGGGCCTTCGGCTGTTTATAAAATCAGGCAGGCTGGATTGAACCCTGATAACCTCAAAGGCATCTTTATCAGCCATAAGCATCTTGATCATACCGGCGATCTTAACGCCCTGATTGAGGCCGTTCATTACCAGTTTTCCAACAAGGGCTGGAATTATAAAGATTATCAGGTTTTTTGCCCGCCAGACGTTGTGCCTTATATTATTGAGAATCATCAAAAGATGCCGGGAAAAATCGTCAAGGTCAGGCCGGAACAGTTTTACCGCCTTGAACATTTAAAGATCATGACCACCAAGAAACTTTTGGAAAAACCGTGCTACCATGGGAATTTGGAACAATACGGTTACGAGGTCAGAGGGAAGCAGTTTAGCTTTGCTTACGTGCCGGAGACATTTTATCAATCCGGTTTATTTAAAAAGCTGGAATCGGATATTTTGGTTTTAAACGCCATGGCGCCGACTAACGATTATCCGGAGCAGTTGGTTAAAATCGTTAAGGAAATTTCCCCGCAACTGGTAATTTTACGCCACTGGATTAAACGGGCGGCCGATTATGGCATTAAAAAATACGCCCATGACCTGGGCAAGGCGACCGGCGTTAAGGTTATAGCCGTTAAAGACGGCGAGGTGTTTGATTTTAAGACAGCTTCAATTTTACCCTAAGCGTATGTTTAAAAAATTTTTTTTAGGGGCGGCCTGTGGTTTAATTTTTTTATTGATTTTATTCGTGGTCCGCGGAGCGGAAGATTCCTGGCTGTGCACGGCGGAGGGTTGGGTGAAACATGGCCAGCCGGTGCGCCGTCAGCCCGCTGAACCTTGCGTTTTGGCTGAAAGAGCGGTGATTACTGATTTTGCCGGTTGCCAGGCCGCCGGCTATCCGGTGATGGAATCATATCCCAGGCAGTGCCGGACCGCGGCCGGGCGGGGTTTTACCGAAGATATCGGCAATGAGCTGGAAAAACAGGATTTAATCAATTTGGTTTTCCCGAGACCGAACCAAAAAATCAGCAGTCCTTTGACGATCAGCGGCCGGGCCCGTGGCAGCTGGTTTTTTGAGGCCAGTTTTCCGGTTAAATTAACGGACGCGTCCGGTCAGATTATCAGCCAAGGCCTGGCCGTGGCCCAGGGCAATTGGATGACTCCGGACTTCGTGGATTTTACGGCCGAGCTTATTTTTGGTCCGGTCATTGCTTCCACGGGCCGTTTAATTTTAGTTAAAGACAATCCTTCCGCTTTGCCGGAAAATGACGATCAGCTGATTGTTCCAGTCAGCTTTTAGCGCCATATGTTTAAAAAAATCCTTCTAATCTTTTTGATTATTCTGCTTGTCCTGGCGGCCGAGGCCTTTATTATCGGCTTGCCGCAGAGTTGGCTTTGCCAGGGACGGCGGGCGGTTAACGGTTTTTTTTCCTTTAATCCGTTGCCCGATTTTGGCTGTGTGCCCGCCAGTCCGATTTTGGAAAATAGCGCCTGGGAGAGAGTGGTGGTGGAAATAAAAAATTGTCAGGTGACTGGCGCGCTGCAGACTCGCCGGCGGGAAGTGATCGTCACCTTAAAAGACGGCCGGCGCTTAATGGCGATTGAGCCGGACATTGACGATGTGATGGATATTATCGGCAGCGTGCATCGGCAGTGCGGCGATTTTTCCGTTGGTAGCGAATGAATCCGCCACCGATTTTGCTATTTAACGATTAATCATTCTTTCGTGATAAAAAAATAAAAGTCCAGTCATTAATCATGAATAAAAAAAATGGCGTTGGATGAAAAAAATTGCTATGATGGGTCGGCAGATTAAAAATTATGCCTTTGGATAACTTACATGAGCATTTCGCCGGTCAGCCCAAATACCGCCTCTTGCAGGCTAAAGAAGCCGTTTACGGCGCGCTGGCAGAGAGTTGGGCTGAGGCGACCACTTTGCCCCAGTCTTTAAGGGAGAGTCTGGATCGGGAGTGTCCGCTGTCTTTGAGCGCTGATTTTTTTGTTTCCCGTGACCAACGGGCGGTTAAGGCCCTTATTACTTTGTCCGACAGCCAAAAGATTGAGTCGGTTTTATTGAAAAGCGCCGACGGCCGCCACAGCCTGTGCCTGTCTTCGCAGGTCGGTTGTGCTATGGGCTGCCAGTTTTGCGCCACCGCCGGCCTGGGCTTTAGCCGGAATTTGGAAGCCGAGGAAATCATCAGGCAGGTTTTGCTGATGGCCCGTTATTTAAGCGGGCATGACGGCCCGGAGGTTCGCATCAGCAATATTATATTTATGGGCATGGGCGAGCCTTTTTTAAATTATGATAACGTGATGGCCGCCATTAAGATTCTTAACGATCCGCAAGGGTTTAATTTGGGTGCCAGGCATTTTTCCATTTCTACTTCCGGCATTATTCCCGGAATTCAAAAATTAGCCAGGGAAAAATTACAAATCAATTTGGCGATTTCGTTGAATGCGCCAAACGATCAGCTCAGATCACGGTTAATGCCGGTCAATAATAAATATCCGATTGACAAGCTGATAATGGCGGTGAAAGATTATGTTAAGCGGACCAACCGCCTGGTCATGTTTGAATATCTGATGATTAAAAAGGTCAATGATGATTTGTCGTCCGCCCGGCAGCTGGTCCGCCTGCTTAAGGGTAATTTACATTTGGTGAATCTGATCGCTTATAACCCTAGTGGTAAATTTTTAGCCGCCGAACCGAAACAGATCGCCGCTTTTAAAAAAATTTTAACGGACGGGGGCTTAAAGGTTACCCAGCGCGTAAGCTTAGGCCGGGATATTATGGCGGCCTGCGGACAGCTGGCGGCGCGGGGCGCGTCATCACAATCAAACAGCGCTTGCGCCGCATCATAAGTTTCTCGTTATCAATAAATTAAGCCTTTTTTTCAAGGGGTTTTAGAAAAATTAGTCGGATAAAAAACACCCCCTTAAAAGTGAGGGAGTGTTTTTATTATCAATTATTGGTTCATTGTCGGCGTGGCGGGGGTAGAAGGCGGGGTGTCGGTTTTGCAGTTGCAATACTTTTTAACGTTCAAAAGCTTATAGAGGGCGGCCAGACCGACTAAGATGTAGACGATTCTGGAGACAAGGGACATGTCGCCAAAAATGGCGGCTACCAAATTAAAGTTAAACAGGCCGACTAGGCCCCAATTTAGACCGCCGATCACCACCAAAATGAAGGCAATGATATCCAGGGGTCCGCAGTTGCATTTCTTCATAAAAATTAGGGTTAATGATTATTAAAAATATATGTCAAGGTTCCTAAAGTTATTATAGCACATATTAATAAATCCAGCACCTTTGCCAAAAGGGTATTTTTTGGCACATCCTGAAGTTATGTAAATCAAGCTAGCTTGTGTTTGGATGGGGTTATAGAAAAAATCCTGAAAATTTGTTAAAATAGAGCCATGTATTTTGTGCCCGCTCAATGTTTTTGACCTCTTTCTTTATGAAAATCACCATAAATCATTTAGCCAGAATGGAAGGACATGCCAGTTTTATTGGCGCTTTGGAGAACGGCGATTTATCTCAGGCGAAGATCATCACCGAAGAGGGGATCAGGCTGGTGGAAGGCTGTTTAAAACAGAAGTCCATGTTTGACGCCCATGTTATCACCATGAGAATTTGCGGCATTTGCCCTATTGTTCATAATTTGGCCGCCATTAAAGCCATGGAAAACGCCATGAAGGTTAAGGTTAGTTTGCAAACGGTCAAACTCAGGCAGTTAATGGAATTGTCTCAGCTGATTCATTCGCACGCCATGCATCTTTATTTTTTATCTTTGCCGGATTTTTTGGGCAATGCCGTCACCGAGCGGTTGATGAAAAAATTTCCGCAGGAGGCGCAGCTGGCCTTGCGGCTCAGGGCTTTTGGTAATCGGGTTAATGAATTGATTGGCGGACGTTCCATCCACCCTTTAAATAATTGGATCGGCGGTTTTAAAGTGACGCCGCCCCAGTCAGCCCTAACGGAGATTCAGACCCAAATTAATGAGGCGCTGGCTGATGCTGTTAAGCTGGCTAAGTTTTTCGCTAAATTAAAATATCCCAAGTTTGAGCGCCCCACCGCCTTTGCTTCTTTGGACAGCCGCCAGAATTATGCCATTTACGACGGACAAATATTAATATCCGCGGGCGGGGGCAGGCCGTTTTCCCGGAGATATTCCAGCCGGGAATTTTATGATAAAATTCAGGAAGTGGAAGAAGCGGGCAGTTTGGCCAAGCGCGCCGTCTGGTCAAACCAGCATTTTATGGTCGGCGCTTTAGCCAGGGTTAACAACCATGGTCATAAATTGAATGCGGCGGCTAAAAAAATTTGGCGCGCCGTCCATGGTTCCGCCACTGTCTGCAACCCTTTTTATAACATTTTGGCTCAGGCGGTGGAGATAGTCCATTGCGTTGAGGAGATGGAAAAAATCACCGGCAAGTTAAAAATAAAAAAAGAGGCGCCGGTTAAGTTCAAAATCCGCGCTGGCGAGGGTATAGCTACCGTTGAAGCGCCGCGTGGCATTTTGCTTCATTATTATCAAATTGACGCCAAAGCCAGAATCGTCAGGGCCGATATTATTACGCCGACTGTTATGTTTTTGGGCAATTTGGAGGACGATTTAGGCGTTTATCTGCCGCAAACGAAAAAAATGACGACCAGTCAAAGAGTCAATAAAATCAGGATGTTGATCAGGGCTTATGATCCCTGTATAAGTTGCGCGACTCATTGAGTTATAAATCATGCAGCCTGCCCGCCCGCCACAACAACAAGTCGGGCAGGTAGCGTGTTACAAATCCTAAATCATAAATCCGAAATCCTAAATAATAATTTTTAAATCCTAACCAAGAAATTAAAAAGTCCTAATTTTCTAAAGCCAAAACAGGTTTAGATCATTATAATTTAGACTTTGGGTCATTGTTTAGAATTTAGAGCTAAGAAGCTTAGGATTTAGCATTTTACTATGCACGATATTCATGAAGCCAATCGGCTGGCCCAGGTTATTATGGAGCATCTTAACCGCCATCATTTGACCAAACTGCAGGCGGTGGACATTGAACTGGGTTCAGTTATTGAACACGGCGAAGATATCAACCCGGAAAATTTGGATTTTAATTTGCGTTTAATCTTAAAAGATGTTGTTAGTCCGGCCACCAGGGTTAATATTCAAAAAGTCAAAGGGGAGTCTTGGAAGCTGGTTTCCCTTGAGGCAGAATAGTGGACCGGCGACTGGCAAAGTCCAATCGTCAAAAAACAGTCAACTGTCCGACGTCACCTAATTTCCAACAGACAATAAATTGTCAGCTATAACTGATGCTCACGGTCGGCTGTCGGCGGTTGTTAGCCATAAGCCTTATGTGTTTAGCCTTACCGTATCAAGTCAAATCAATTAAGAATAATCAGGCACTAGTTTTTTGTCCGGCCTGTCAGACCGTTGTTCAGGCCAAGCCGGTGATTTTTGATTTAGTGCCTGACCTTAAAATCGGCGATTATGTTTTAGTGCAGAATAACCGCGCGGTTAAACAAATTCCCGCTGAGGAAGCCGGGGAAATTTTTAAACTGCTGGCTTAAGGCGGATGTATCACTAATATTGGGTGCGCCCGCCGCTAATTTTTTGGCAAAATAATGAAACTTAAACCAAACTATTTCATTATCCCTTTAATCACCGTTTCCGTCATTTTATTGGGCGGCCTGTTTAGCCGCTGGGGCCTGCCCTGGTATAACGATCAATTGATCAGGCCCGAGATCACGCCGCCGTCTTGGGTTTTCCCGCTCGCCTGGAATACTATTTTTATTTTAACCACCATCGCTGTTTTGATTCTGTGGCATCAAGGCCGGAAAAAAGTCAGGGAATTCGCCACTGTCATCGGCTTATTTGCGGTTAACGCCTTTTTGAATGTTTTATGGAGTTTTTTATTTTTTTATTTGCATTGGATCGGCCTGGCTTTGTTGGAGATGTTGTTTTTAGAGATAACTTTAGTCTGGCTGGTAATGCTCGTTAAGCGTTCCTCCATTATCGCCGCCGTGTTATTATGGCCCTACCTTTTGTGGGTGGGTTTTGCCACATATTTAACTTTATTAATTTTTAATCTTAATTAGCGTTGTGCGAATAAACCCTAAATAACGCGCAAATAACTCACTTAGCTCCGCGCGTCATCAGCCGGTTATTCGTGAACTATGAGAAATTTATGAAAATCAGATCAATCCAACAAATTAAAAATTTAAAAGGCAAGAATGTTTTATTGCGGGTCGACTGCAACGTGCCTTTAGACGGCCGCGGCCGGATCGTTGATGATTATCGGATTCAGTCCATTTTGCCGACCATCAGGCATTTGATTATTAAGGGCGCGAACGTTATTTTAATTAACCATCTTGGACGGCCCGACGGCAAAATAGTTCCGGCCTTATCCAATAAAATCGTGGCCCGCCATTTAAGCAGGCTTTTGGAAAAAAAGGTGACCGTTTTTGAAGACATCACCAGCCAGGAAAATATCAAAAAAGCCCGCGGACTGGGTTACCGGCAAATTGCCATGCTGGAGAATATCAGATTTCGGCCGGCAGAAGAAAAAAACAATCTCGCCTTTGCCGCCAAGCTGGCTCAATACGGGGATCTTTATATTAATGACGCTTTCGCTGTTAGCCACCGCAGCCACGCCTCGGTGGCCGCCATCACCAGGTACCTGCCCGCTTACGCCGGTTTGTTGCTGGAAAAAGAGATTGAAAATTTAAGCAGAGTTTTTGAAAGCAAGGCGCGGCCTAAGCTCGCGATCATCGGCGGTTTTAAACTGGAAACCAAAGTCCCGGTCATCAGCAATTTGTTGAAGAATATGGATTATGTTTTAACCGGCGGAGCGGTGGCGAACGGCATCCTTAAGGCCATGGGTTACGAAATCGGCTTATCCAGGATTAACGGCAATAAGCTGGGGCTGGCTAAAAAAATTCAAAGCGATAAGCTGATAGTTCCGTTTGACGTGGTGGTGGCTAAAAATATGAAAGCCCAGGCAAAAACCGAAGTCAAAGCCGTCGGCCAGGTCGGCCCCAAAGATATTATTTTGGATATCGGGCCCAAGACCGTCAAGTTTTATTCCTTTTTTATCAAAGAGGCGCAGCTGGTTATTTGGAACGGTCCTTTGGGCTATTTTGAAGTTGACAGGTATAAGGAAGCCAGCCGCGAGATTGCCCGGGCGGCGGTCAGCTATCCAGTAAATTCTATCATCGGCGGCGGCGAAACGGTCCAGCTGGCTACTGAGCTCGGTTTGGTGAAGCGTTTTGATTTCGTTTCCACCGGCGGCGGCGCTATGCTGGAATTTTTGGAAGGTAAAATTTTGCCGGGGATTAAGCCGCTATTACTGAAAAAATAATCACTTGGGAAAATCTAAGGCATTCATTACATAAAAAAACACAGGCGCAGGACGCCGGCAGTCATGGCGTTGCCCTTATCTTGCTTTCTTTTTAGAGCGCAGTGGGGGAAACAATCGCTTCCGCGGTTTTTTCGAGTCTTTTAGCATCATTTTGTGAAATAAATCGCGCTTTTTTTATTTGTTAAAATCTGCTAAAATATTAGGGTAAACACTAAATTTAAATTTATGGCTGATAAAATAAAACAGGTTTACGCCGGGGAAATTTTGGATTCCCGCGGCAATCCTACTTTAGAAGTAACGGTGACAACGGAAAAAGGCATAGAAGCCAAGGCTGATGTCCCTTCAGGCGCCTCCATCGGGTCCCATGAAGCCTTGGAGCTCAGGGACGGCGATATTGCCCGTTATGGCGGCAAAGGGGTTTTAAAAGCCATTACCAACGTCAACACCACCATTAATGAGGCCTTAAGAGGCCAAAAAGTGGATAATTTGAGCCATTTGGACCAGCGGCTGATAGATTTGGACGGCACGCCCGATAAGTCACGTTTAGGCGCCAACGCCGTGACTGGCGTTTCCATCGCTTTGGCCCGGGCCATGGCTCAGGTAAATCAAGTCCCGGTTTATCAATTTTTAAATGATTATTTTGGATTTAAGATAAAAGATTATCAGATGCCCATGCCGCTGGCTAATATTATCAACGGCGGCAAGCATGCCGATTCCAATCTGGACATTCAGGAATTTTTGATTATTCCCGAAGGCATCGGCGATTTTAATCATCGGGTCAGAGCCCTGGCGGAAGTTTATCATGCTTTGGCTAAAGTCCTGGTTAATCAGGGCTACGACAGCGATGTGGGCGACGAGGGTGGTTATGCTCCTGATCTGTCTGCCAATGAAGAAGCCTTGCAATTAATCCTCAAGGCGATTGAAATGACCAATTATCGTGTTGGCCAGGATATTTATTTTGGTCTTGACGCCGGCGCGTCCACTTTTTACGATTCGGCGGAAGGCAAGTATAAACTGGATCTGGATAAACTGGTTTTAACTTCGGAAGAAATGATTGAATATTATAAAAAGTGGCTGGCGGTTTATCCTTTCAGCGCCCTGGAAGATCCTTTGGCTGAAGATGATTGGCCGGCTTGGAAAAAAATTACTGATGAGCTCGCTCTAACCAGCAACAAGCTTTTGATTATCGGCGATGATTTGTTTACTACCAGCACGGCCAGGTTGCAGCAGGGTTTGGATCAGGGGGTGGCCAATTCCGTTTTAGTCAAGCCTAACCAGATCGGCACTTTAACAGAAACTATTAACTGTATTAAGTTGGCTCAGGCCAATAAATATGAGGTTGTGATTTCTCACCGTAGCGGCGAAACGGAGGATAGCTTTATCGCCGATTTAGCCGTCGGCACGGGCGCCGCTTATATCAAAACCGGCGCGCCGGCCAGATCGGACAGAGTGGCTAAATATAACCGCCTGATAGCCATTGAGGCTGAACTTAACAGGCGGTAATCCGGTTTTGATTATTATTTAACTCATTTGATTCATGATAACCAAAAAATCAAGTGTTTCCTTTGCGCCTAGCAAACAAAAGGCGATTAAGGGAACTTTAGTCCTGATTGTTTTAGACGGCTGGGGGGAAAGCGAGCTGGTGGAGGGCAATGCCGTCAAGCTGGCTAAAACGCCGGTGATGGATCAGCTGGTCAAGCAATACCCCAAGACTCTGCTTAACGCTTGCGGGACAAAAGTTGGCTTGCCTCACAATCAAAAAGGCAATTCCGAGGCCGGGCACATGAATTTAGGCGCCGGCCGGATCGCCGAACAGGACGTGGTGACGATCTCGCGGGCGATTGCCGATAGAACTTTTGATAAGAATACCGCTTTTAACAGCGTGATTAACCATGTTAAAAAGCATGATTCAGACATGCATCTTTTGGGTTTGTTATCCGGCGCTGAAAGTGCTCACGTGGAAATGCCTCATTTATACGCTTTATTAAAGCTATTGAAGAGAAAAAATGTTTCCAAAGTTTTTATTCATTTTTTTACGGATGGCCGGGACGCGCCCCAGCACGAGGCTTTAAAATACCTTAAAAGGGTTAAGGAGAAATTGGTGGGCGCGGAAAAAATCGCCAGCATTTGCGGCCGGTTTTACGCCATGGATCGCAATAAGGTCTGGTACCGCACCGAAGCGGCTTACAATCTTTTAACCCAGGGCCACGGTTTTAAAGTGGAAAATGAACAGGAGGCGATTTTACAGGCTTACAACCGCGGCGAAACGGATGAATACATTCAGCCGACCGTGATTATGGAAGGCCATAAGCCCGTAGCGACCATTAAAGACGGCGACGGTATTATTTTCTTTAATCTCAGGTCGGATCGCGCCCGCCAGCTTTCTAAAGCTTTTGTGCAGGAGGATTTTTGCGAAAAAAATCATGGCTGTCTCCTCCGTCCGAAATTTATTAAGAACATGGCTTTTGCGGCCATGACGGATTTTGGTCCGGACCTGGATCATATTTTAACCGCCTTTCCCAGCCGGGATCTGAGCGGCACTTTACCTATGGCTTTAAAAGATTTTAAGCAGCTTTATATTTCGGAAACGGAAAAATACGCCCACGTAACTTATTTTTTTAACGGCGGCTACGCCGATCCGGTAGCCGGCGAAGCCAGAGTGATAATTCCTTCTCCCAGCGTCAAATCGTACGCCGAAAAGCCGGAAATGTCCGCCTACGAAGTGACCGACACGGTGATCAAATACGTTAAAGACGGTTATGATTTTATTCTGTTGAATCTTTGCAATCCCGATATGGTGGGCCACACCGGCGTTTTGGACGCCGGCATTAAGGCGGTTGAAGCTTGCGATGTTAATTTAGGCAGGATTGTCAAGGAAGTTTTAAAAGGCGAGGGTGTTGTGCTGGTGACCGCCGATCACGGCAACGTGGAAGAGATGATCAATTTGGAAACCGGCGAAGTGGACACCGAGCATTCTCATTATCCGGTGCCTTTTATTTTAGTTTCCGAAAAGCATAAAAAAGCCAAATTAATAGACAAGGGCATTCTGGCTAACGTGGCGCCGACGGTTTTAGATATTTTAGGCCTGCCAAAAACCAAAGAGATGAATCAGGACAGTTTGATATTATAATCATAAAGAGCGTGGCATGTAACATGCGGCCTTAAGCCTAAACCGGACGTATGTTACCAGGCTACCTGACCAAATATTTATGCGACCAAAACCAGTAGTCTTGATGATCATGGACGGTTGGGGGGTGAAAGAACCCTCTAAGGCTAACGCCATTTCTTTGGCGAAAAAAAACAATTTTGATCAATGGCTTAATACCTACCCGGCCATGGTTTTACAGGCGGCCGGCGAGGCCGTCGGTCTTTCCTGGGGGGAAATGGGCAACTCGGAAGTCGGTCATTTGTCTTTGGGTTCAGGCAGAATCATTTATCAAAGCTTGCCCAGAATCACCAGAGCGATCTCCGACAGTAGCTTTTTTAAAAATCAAGCATTTTTAAAGGCTCTCACCCAGGTTAAATCTAAGCAGGGCAATTTGCACATTATGGGCCTGTTAAGCTCCGGCGGCATTCACAGTTATAACGAGCATTTGTACGCCTTAATCGAGCTGGCTAAGAATCAAGGCGTTGATAACGTCTTTATTCATGTTTTTTTAGACGGTCGGGATACCTCTTTCGACAGCGGCAAAAAATTCGTGGCGGAACTGCAGAAAAAGTTGAAACGCATCGGCGCCGGCCAAATTGCCACTTTAAGCGGCCGGTTTTACGCCATGGACCGGGATAATAATTGGGACAGGGTCGAAAAAACTTACCGGGCCATGGTTGACGGTCAGGCGGCGCAGACTTTTGCCGACCCGCTGGAGGCCATCAGCAGTTCGTATAACAATAAAATTTACGATGAGGAGATGGTGCCCGTGGTTATTGCCATAAATAACCAGCCGGCGGCCACCGTTAAAGACGGCGACGCTCTGATATTTTTCAATTTCCGGGCCGACCGGGCCAGAGAAATTTCCAAAGCGTTCATTCTGCCGGGGTTTGAAAAGTTTCACCGTGACTACATTAAGGATTTGGTCTTTGTGGCCATGACCGAATACGAGAGAAATTTGCCCATGGAAATCGCTTTTCCCCCGGAAGCGATCAATACTCCTTTAGCCAAGATCATCAGTCAGGCCGGGCTTAAACAGTTGCATATCGCCGAAACGGAAAAATATGCCCACGTGACTTTTTTCTTTAACGGCGGGCTGGAGCAGCAGTTTGAGGGGGAGGAGAGAGTCATTATTCCCTCGCCCCGCATTCCGTCTTACGATGCTCAGCCGGAAATGAGCGCCACGGCGGTGGCGGAACGAGTGATTAAAGAAATCAACAGTGATAAATTTGATTTTATCGTCATCAACTTTGCCAATCCGGACATGGTGGCCCATACCGGCAATTTAAAGGCCACGGTTAAGGCGGTGGAAATTTTAGATAATCTGGCCGGACAGATTGTTAATACCGTTCTGGCGCAAAAAGGTGTGGTGCTGATTACCGCCGATCATGGCAACGCCGAAGAACTCTACGATCTGCAAACAGGCATTATCGTCAAGGAACACAGTAAAAATGGGGTGCCCTTATACATCATCGGGGAGGAGTTTAGGGGGAAAATCACCAAAGGCGCGGCCGGCAAAGATTTGCATCAGATGACGGCTTCGGGGATTTTAGCCGATGTGGCGCCGACCATTTTGAAAATCATGGGTCTGCAACGGCCCGAGGACATGACCGGACGATCGTTGATTTAATTGTAGCCTGAAGCCGGCAAGATGTCGCCTAGGTGCTATGAGTTCTTGTTATGGGTTAAGTGATTGTTTGTTATTTATTACACGCTACTTGCCCGATTTGTTGAAGTAACAAGCGGGTACGTTTTACGACATTATGCCCGAACTCCCCGAAGTACAAACCGTGGTTAACCACCTTGCGAGACAAATAAAAGGCAAGGTATTTTCTGATTGTCAGATTAAAGTCGCCAAGATGGTCAGTCCGAAAAAATTTAAAGTTTTGATTAAAAATTCAAAAGTCAGTAATGTTTTACGCCGGGCCAAAATGATTGTTATAGAGCTGGCCGGTGGTCAGTATTTAATCGTGCATCTTAAAATGACCGGCCAGCTGGTTTACGTCAATCGGCGCGGACAGGCGGCCGGCGGCGGCCACCCCATAAAGTCAGCCGATTTTGCCATCACCAGGCCTAATAAATTCACCCGTATTATTTTAAATTTTGCCGACGGTAGCCGGCTATTGTTTCACGATATCAGAAAATTCGGCTGGCTGAAGCTGGTGGACCGGGCGGAGCTGGCAGCAATCAGCCGGCGTCTTGGTGTTGAGCCGCTGTCAAAAAATTTTACTTTAAAGAAATTCCAGGATATTCTGGAACGCCGTCCGAACTTAAAAATCAAACAGCTGTTGCTGTTACAGGAACTGATCGCCGGCATCGGCAATATCTATGCTGACGAAAGTTTGTTTATGGCCAGGATTAATCCTGGGCGTCAGGCCAAGTCTTTAACGTCCGCCGAAATCAGGCGACTCAGGTCAACCATCATTAGCAAGCTTAAAGAGGCCATTGCTTTTGGCGGGACTTCCGTCAATACTTTTGTCTCATCATCGGGCCGGCGGGGGCATTTTGTGGAAAAGTTAAAAGTTTATCAGAGAAGCGGCCAAAAATGTTACCGCTGTCAATCAATTTTAACCAAAACCGTCATCGGAGGCAGGGGAACAGTTTATTGCAGTCACTGTCAGAAATAAATTTTTAGACTTATCTGTACAATTTATCATTAATCAGTTAATTATGTTGAAAAACAAAGGGGCGGGCAACAATTGCCCGCATTCGCTTGATCTGGCTTTGCTTTTGATTCGTTTGGGTTTGGCGGCGGTTTTTTTAACTCACGGCCTGTCTAAACTGATGAATATTGAAGGCACTGCCGGATTTTTGGGAAGTTTAGGCTTTAACGGTTTTTTTGCCTGGCTGGTGGCCTTGGCCGAAACTTTAGGCGGTTTGGCCATGCTGGCGGGTTTTTGGACCTGCCTGGCCGGCACGGCCTTGGCTATCGTTATGATTTTTGCCATGGTTTTAGTCAAGTTTAATGCCGGGTTCGTGGGCGGCTGGGAATATGATTTGATTTTACTTATTAACGCGCTGGCGGTGATTTTAGCCGGCCCGGGCAAGTATGCTTTGGGTTGCGGCTGTAAAGGCTGTCAAATGAAAAAGCAGGCTAATAAGCCTGACAGTGCAAAGACGGCCGCTGTGTCAGTCATGCAAAACAATAAAAAGTAGTCTTAAAATGAGCTCTTTGCTATTATGTTGTTGTTCGCGGTTGATGACTAATTTTAGAGAAGTTTAAAAACCAACAGCGTAAAAATTATACCTAAGAGCGCGCCCACGGCCAGTTGCGCCCAGGTATGAGCGATTCTTTCTTCTAACACCGGGTATTTGTATTCTTCCTCGTCAGGCAGGTCTTTGATGAGTTTATTGATAATTCTGGCGTGACGGCTAAGATAGCCGCGCAAACCCAGGGCGTCTCGGATGACGATTAAAGCTAAGATAACGCTTACGGCAAAAGTAACGCTTAAACCTTCCGTCAAATAAACGGCGGTCGCCAAAGATGTTACCAGGGCGGCGTGGGAGGAGGGCATGCCGCCGTAGCCGAAAGCTTTGGACCAAGAAAATTTTTTTTTAGCCAAATCAATGATCATTTTAAGACCGTGGATAACCATGGCGATCAGAATCGGGTAGAGAAAGATTTTGGACATAAGATAGAATAATGAATTAAGAATAAAGAATTATGATAAACGCTAATTAGATGAATGAGTTAAGAGTTGAGCGTTGCGAGTTACCCGCCTGGCTCGCCGTGGTGGCGGGCAGGCATGATATGTGTTACACGATTTATTGATTTCTTGTCTGCCCGAAGCGGAGTCAGAGGGATTAATTGCATTCTTGCTTTCTCTTTGTCCGGCGTCTATAATAATTATAACCTATGGATTATATCATTACAATCGTCCTGGCCGCGGTTCAGGCTTTAACCGAATTTTTGCCGATTTCCAGTTCGGGACATCTGGTTATTTTCCATCAGCTGATTAGATCGGATTTATTGAACAATCTGACGTTTGACGTCATCTTGCACGGGGGAACTTTATTGGCGGCGATCGTTTATTTTTGGTCAGACCTCATTGGCATTCTGAAAGGTTTTATTTTAAGTCTGCTGAGAAAAAATCAGCGCTCTGATTTTAATCGGAATTTTGCCTGGGTGACCATTGTGGGTACCATACCGGGTGCCGTGGTGGGTTATTTTTTTTCTGAGATCATTGAACAAATTTTTCGCTCAGTGGTTTGGGTTATGGTTATGCTGGTGGTTGGCGGCGTACTTTTTATTATTGCGGAAAAATTCAGCCGTCGGCAGCGCGATCTTAAATCCATGACCATTGGGGACGGGCTGATGATCGGTTTGGCCCAGGTTTTGTCTTTTATTCCGGGGACCTCCCGCTCGGGCATCACCATGGCGGCTGGCCTGCTTTTAAATTTTAAACGCCGCGAGGCCGCCAGGTTTTCTTTTTTGCTTTCCGTGCCAATCGTTCTCGGGGCCAATATCAGAAAAATCAGCCAAATAAATCTGGCTGATCTTTCCGTTAATTTTGTTTTTGTTTCTATTTTAGGAGTAGCGGTCGCTACTCTTATTGGCTATATTGTAATTGGGGGCCTGCTGAAATTTTTGGAAAAACATTCCTTGACTTATTTTGCCGTTTACCGTTTTATTTTAGCGGCGGTTTTGGCGGCGATGTTTTTACTTTAGGAATAGCTGTTTAATTTTTTAATGACGTTTCGCAGGTTAAGTTCCTGATACGGCAGGAAAATTTCTGAAAGACGGTTGCCGGTGGTTGCGCCAAAAATTTGGACAACCATTTTTGTTTCCCGGCCTTGATAGTTGCCTCTAAGAACGGCCAAACCGATTTCTTTATAGTGTTCGTTTAAAATATTCTGACGGTGTTTGTCGCTGTTCATCCACGCCGCCATGATGCCTTCTTTGGAACCAAAGCCCATGGCCAGATTTTCTCCCACGATAATATAATCGTAATCAACATCTTTAATCCAGGCGGAAAATGTTTTGCCCTTGGGGGAGTTATGGGAAAAATATTGTTCTTTTAAAAGATCGTTCGCTTTATTGAGCGCGGCGGCAGCCAGCTGGTCGTTGGGGAAGAGGGGGCTGAGATTATATTTAAGCCTTTCCTGGTTGGTTAGGATTATCAGCTCCTTGGCATCGGCCACGTCTAAACTGAAAGAACTGGCCTTAGGATTAAAAACAAAAATAGAAAGCCAGCTCAAAGTTATAATTAAGGCCACGTTCAAAAAGATTTTGGTTCCCGGGCGGTTATTTAGAGCGCCGCTCCAGCAACGAATGACATTTTTCATTTTTGTTTTGATTTTTTGTTTTTTGTCCGTTTTCCTCAAAATTTCTTTTAAATCCAGATGAAGGATTTTGGCAATTCAGCCAGCAAAAAAAGGCTTTCCTTTCTAGCCTTGTAACAATAGTTTAGCATACTTTTTAAGAAAAGTCAACCGTGAAATGTCGAGGTTGATTTAAACAAGACCTTTTGCTAAAATCAGTTTATATGAAGATGAAGATCGTAATTTTAGCCGGCGGCAGCGGTACCAGGTTATGGCCGCTTTCGCGGAAAAGATTTCCCAAACAGGCCCAGCCCTTGATTGGCAACAAAACTTTACTGCAGCTTACTTATGCCCGGATTAAAAAAGGCTTTAAGCCGGTGGATATTTTTATTTCTACCGGACGCCAGTATGTTAAGGGTATCAAGAAGCAGCTGCCCGGGCTTAAGCACAGCCAGCTGATTGTTGAGCCGGTCGCCAGGGAGACGGCGGCGGCGATCGGTCTGGCCACGGTGACTTTGGCCCGCCAAGATCCTCAAACGATTATCGCCATCGTTAATTCCGATCACTTTATTAAGGATGAAAAAAAATATCTTCAGGCGATCAAAGCGGCCGGCCGATCAGTTGAACAATATCCTGGATATTTGACTCTCCTCGGCATTAATCCCACTTATCCGGAAACCGGTTACGGCTATATTAAGCTGGGTCGGGAAAAGGCCGGGTTGGGTCAGGAAAAAATTTTTAACGTGGACGCCTTTAAAGAAAAGCCTGATTTAGCCACCGCCAGAAAATATTTAAAGAGCTGGGCTTATTTGTGGAATCCGGCTTATTTTGTTTTTCGGGCCGACACCATGCTGGCGCTTTATAAGAAACATTTGTCCGCTCAATATAAAATTTTAACGGCCATCCAAAATAATCCCGGAAAATTAAAAACGGAATTTTTTAAAATCAAGCCTATCAGTATTGATTATGGCATTATGGAAAAAGCGGCCAAGCTGTTATGCCTGCCGGCCGCTTTTGACTGGACCGACATCGGCCACTGGCGGACGGTGCAGGAATTATTGTCGCTCAAAAAGTCCGATAACGTGGTCAAAGGAAAATACGTGGCGGTGGACAGTTCCGGCAATCTCGTTTACAGCTATTCCAATAAGTTAATCGCCACCCTGGGCATTAAAAATCTCATCATCATCGAAACTCGGGACGCGCTTTTGGTCTGCCCCAAGAGCCGAGCCCAGGAAGTTAAAAAAATTGTTCAGCAGCTTGAAGAGGGAAAATTATCTCGCTATCTGTAATATCATGTCCAAAGCTATTAAATTATTTCTGATAGTTGCCGCTGGGCTCTTACTTTTCGCCTGGATTTTTTATAACTATAATATGACCGCGCCGCCTAACCGCCACGCCGCGCCGGTGGAATTTATCATTGAGCCGGGCTGGGGAGTGAACCGCATCAGCCGGGAATTATTCAGCCGGGATTTGATCAGAAGTAAATTTTATTTTGAAGTTTACGTTTGGTTCAAAGGCTGGGAAAGCAATTTCCAGTCGGGTAGCCACACGGTTTCTTCTGCCATGAACATTAAGGAAATTGTCCGGTCAATGATCAAAGGCGGAGGCAGGGAAAATACCATCACCGTCATTGAGGGTTGGTCCAACCGGCAGATCGCCGACTATCTGGCGGAGAGCGGGGTTGTCAGTGCGGAAAATTTTTTGACCGTGGTTGACGGCGGCCCGACTTTGGCCGGCGAATATGATTTTTTAAACGATAAGCCGGATAATGTCGGCTTGGCCGGTTATTTGTTTCCCGACACTTACAGGATTTTTGCCAAGACGGCCGCCGGGGACATTGTTAAAAAGATGCTGGATAATTTTGATCAGAAGTTAGATGTAAGTCTGAGAGCCGAGATTCAAGATCAGGGCAAGACTATTTTTGAAACAGTCACCCTCGCTTCCATTATTGAAAAAGAGGTCAGATCCGCCGAAGACATGAAGCTGGTGGCCGATGTTTTTTATAAGAGATTAAAGGCGGGTATGGCATTGCAGTCGGACGCGACGGTGAATTTTGTCACCGGCCAGGATGACATCCAGCCAACCATTAAAGACACGGAAATTGATAATCCCTATAATACCTATAAATACCGCGGCTTGCCCCCGGGACCGATCTCAAACCCGGGCTTAAACGCGCTGACCGCGGCCATAGAACCCACGCCTAATCCTTATTATTACTTTTTGACGACTAAAGATACCGGCGAGGTGATCTACGCCCAAACTTACGCTGAACATTTAGCTAACAAGGCCAAATATCTGGATTAAATGATGTGGCAAAAATACATAACGCGCCGCCTGGCTGTTCAGGTGGCCCAGGCCTGGAATTTTGGCTGGGACACGGCCATGCGCAAAGTTTACGGCATTTCCCTAAGGAATACCCTGGTTTTTAGAGATTCTCAAAAAACGGAATATTACGTTAACCAAGATGAATACGCCCGGCATGTTAAGGGCTTGTCCGGGCTGTTAAACTGTGAAGCATTTTTAAGAACTTTTCATCATGAGGCGAAAGCTGAATTGGAAAAAATTTTATTTAAATTACGGGCGAAATTGAGGCTTAAATTTGTTCAACTGAGCAATGAGGAGTTTTTGCAGGTTTATCAGAATGATATTTTGCCTGCGGTCGCACAATTTTACGCCAGGATGGGGACGGTTTTTAATCTTGGCCTGCCTTTGTCCGAAATGATTACTGCTAAATTAAGGAAAAAGATTACGGACCCAACTGAGTTTAACCAGCGTTTGCTGGTTTTGTTTTCGCCGTTAGAACCAAATGATGCGGTTAACGAACGCCTGAGTCTGTTAACCATTGCCAGTCAGAAGCCTAAATTAAAAAAGTCAGAGTTTGAAAAAAGGGTCAGGAACCATACTAAAAATTACCGGCACATTCCCATGTTTGATTTTGATCATCAGCCATATACCGAGGCCTCATTTATCAAAGAGCTTAGAAAGATTGAATATCCGTCAAATGAATTGGCCGATTTAAGGCTAATGTTTAAAAATCGTCGACTTAAATTTAATCAGGTGGTCCGCTCGCTGAAGCCTGATAAAAAATTTAAACTATTGTTGGAGTTTTTAAAAGAAAATATTTTTTTAAGGGATTATCGCGATATGATCAGGCAAAAGCTGAATTTAGAGCTGAGAAAGTTTTATGTGGAAGCGGGGAAAAGGCTCGGCTTGTCGCTGGCGCAGGTTGCCACTTTAACGAATGAGGAAATTATTAAATCACTCGGGGAAAATAAAAAGTTTTCCCCAGCCGAAGCCAAACGTCGCGAACAAGCCTTTCTGCTTATACAAAAGTCGTCCGCCGTTGAAATTTATTCCGGCCAAAAAGCGGTTGCTCGGTTTAAAAAAGAATGCAAGCCTTATCAGCCAAAAGTTTTAGAGAAAATTAGGGGCAGTTTGGCCGCGCCTGGCCGGGCTCGCGGTCCGGTTAAGATAGTCCGTACAAATCAGGATTTAAATAAGATTAAAGACGGCGATATCATGGTTACCGGCATGACCAGGCAGGATTTTGTGCCCGCCTTAAGAAGGGTTTCCGCTTTAGTTACCGATGAAGGTGGGATGATTTGTCATGCGGCAATTATCGCACGTGAATTTAAAATCCCCTGCGTTGTCGGCGCTAAAATCGCCACTTTGGCCTTAAGCGATGGCGATTTGGTGGATGTTGATGCGGACCGAGGAATAATCAGAAAAGTAACAAAACATAAGGGTCCACTGCGCTCAAAAAAGTCCTGAGCGACCCACCCAAAAAGCAAGAGTCAATTTTACTTTAGTGGCAGGCGAATTAGGCTAAGGAAGCTTATCCACTTTTTGCGGGCTTGAAAGTTTGTCATCGGTTTTGTATAATATCGTCAATATAAAAATAAATCCACCACCATCCCCGAGTTTATAAATATACTTCAGGGGCGCAGGGCATCCTAAAAGGTCTTGGATAAAAAGGAGGAACGTTCCAATGATTCAATTTTTAAAAACCAAAATTTCACCAGTTTTTGCCTTTATCGTCGTGATTGTTTTCGGCTATGTTGCGATTACTTTAATGAGCCAGGTTTACGGCCAGTATGCCAATGATCAATTATTGGTTAACGATCAACAGGCTGAGACGGCGCAGTAGTTCCGCATTTAGTCATTTCAAAATCTAACCGAAATGTTTTGATAAGTCATTTAAAATCTTACTTTGACATTGCTCTGATTTTTTTTACTTTTTCCTCTATCACCCGTTTTAATTTTACAGGATTTAAGGATAGATACAACCTAGTCAGTTCGTCTTTTTTCTCTTGGGTAATTTGCGGCGAAGTTAGCAATCTCCGGTAAGGGGTCTTGGCCAAATCATATCTTTTGCGGCACAGGGAATTGTTGATTTTTTCTTTGCTTTTAATCTTCATTACTGGCAGAAAGAAATTAGCATACAACCTCAATTCATTCCGATACAAATCATTAATCAGTCTGACCTGTTCCAAGGTATCATATCGCCCAAAGCCCAGCCACCTTCTCACTCTGGCGCCATTCTTCTGCTCAATGAAAGCGTTGTCGTTTTTCCGGTCAGGCCTGGAGCGAGTAAAATACTTTTTCGTCGCTTGGCAGTATTTTAGCAAATGCCAATTAATGAATTCACCCCCGGAATCACTATCAACGCCGATTACCTTAAAAGGCAGAGATTCTTCAATATCCTTTAATAGACCTGTTGCTTAATAAAAAGTTACCAAATTAGAATCTCCCTGGAGATTCTGGAATTAGCATTTCATCGTGAGATGATAATTCCAGAGTCCGCAGGCAATGAGCATTGTTTGGTCATCAAAAT
>Ga0208373_1001617_pt1 | contig 28956 bp, 16 predicted proteins | sample RifOxyC2_FD_184036 | JGI IMG/M metagenome (GOLD analysis project Ga0208373, IMG submission 184036) | Soil microbial communities from Rifle, Colorado - Rifle Oxygen_injection C2 (SPAdes) | ecosystem: Environmental > Terrestrial > Deep subsurface > Rock core/Sediment | place: Rifle, Colorado... | reverse complement strand
ACAGCTACTTTACCAAAAGCGACACTGTTGTTCTCTCTCCTTTTGCCCTTGGTGAAATTGCTCATGGAAATTCCGTCGTGCACTGCATTGCCACCCATCCTTCACACCCGATGGTGCAGCGCTTAATACTGAGGCAATGGCCTACCTGCGCTCAATGCCGATGCGATGGCTGCAGCAAATGCCCTACCGCCAGCGCAGCCCGAGCCGTTTTTGTTTTCACTTCTTTTCCTTCACTTTTCTTTTTTCCCTCGGAATTAGCAAGTGCACTATGCCCTGTAATACAAAGGATGAAGTTACGCATTGGCTGTGGAAGCAAAAATGCTATAGCTATTGATTTCTATCTTATGAGCTTTTAGGGAATGCCAACGAGCCTGTATGCGTTATATCCCTCAAAGATTCAACTCATGGCTATCCTGATTGCTTTTCAGAATAGTGAAGCAGTGCAGTTAGATGGGAAATGCCTTAACTAAACATCATCCAGATGAAGAGGCTGCTTGCAAGAACAGAGCATAGGGTAAAGGGCAACCCCATCCTCACGAATTCCATGAACGAAGGATGGTAGCCTTTTTTCTTCATGATGCCCATGGCAACAATATTTGCTGATGCGCCGACGGGAGTGATGTTTCCGCCAATGCTTGCCCCAAGAAGGAGGCCAAAGAAAAAAAGGTAGGGGCTTGCCCCCAGCTTGTCTGATATGATCTGAACCACGGGAAGCATGGCGACAAGAAACGGGACGTTATCAATAAATGCGCTCAGGACAACAGAAATGCCTATGATCATCATGTAGATAAGAAAGGTGTTCCCTGCGCCAATTCCGAGAATTCCCTGTGCAATGTCCTCAAGTATGCCGCTTACGGCAAGGCTCCTGACAAGGATGAATATCCCTATCAAAAACAGTCCGGTATCCCAGTCAAGGCGTTTGATGAACTCCTTGGTGTCTTTCCCCTTCGTCCTTGCGGCATACCACAAAAACCCTGCAACGCCGAAGATGACACACAGAAGGCCAGTCATGTAGCTCACGGAGTGAGGCACAACTGAGCTTATGATGAGCGCCGCAATAAGAAAAAGGACAAGGAAGCTCGGGACAAGCGAGAGGTAGGTTTCTTTTTTTAGCTGGGGCATGGGCTGGTGGTACTTCCTGAAGAAGTAATGCAGCACGAAAAGCGAGACTATCGAGCCGATCTGGACGGCAAAAAACATCCCTGGCTTCCCATTGATGAAAAAGAAATCATTGAAATTCATATCTGCAAACCCTGCGAGAAGCATGCTTGGAGGGTCGCCAATAAGGGTTGCTGCCCCCTGGAGATTTGAGGATATCGCAATCCCTATAAACAGGGGAACGGGATTGATCCCGCACTTTTTTGAGATGGACAATGCAACAGGCGCTACAAGCAGCACCACTGCCACATTCTCAAGGAATATGGACAAAAGGCCTGACATAAAGCAGATGGCAAGCATCGCAATGCCCACGCGCTTTGCCTTTGATGCGACAATGGTTGCAAGGTAGTCAGGCATTTTTGACCAGAGAAATACCTCGCTCACAAAGAGCATGCCAACATACAGCAAAATGACGTTCCAGTCTATTGCCTCCAGCGCCTGCAGGGGGGTAAGGATTGCAGAGAGCAGCAGGATAAGGACAGACCCCCAGACAACATAGGATTTGCGATGGTAAAACCTGATGATGAGGAGGTAGGTCACTACAAAGAGCGCGATAATTGCAATTTCCCTTCCTGGCATCATATTTTCCTAAAGAAACTCCTATTATATTAACATTTAGATTTTGTGTAATACTCCACCTTTATGAACCTTTATGAAATTGCCTGCCTTGCCAAAAGCGACGCTGCTGTTCTCTCTCCTTTTGCCTGCGGTGAGATTGATGATGGAAATTCCGTCGTGCACTGCTGCCCGCGCTCATCCTTCATACCCGATGGCGCAGCGCTTAATACTGAGGCGATGGCCTACCTGCGCTCAATACTAGGGTGATGGCTGCAACAAATGGCCTGCTGGCCGGCGCAGCCCTAGCCTTTTTCACTTTTTTTCTTCTTTTCTTTCTTCATTTTTCTTTTCCCCGTCGGAAAGTGCAATGAGAGGATTGCCTAAATAGAAAAGGATGGGCCCCGCATTGGCTGTGGAAGCGATGTGAGGTACGGCTAATGCCTTTTTCATAATGATGTTTGGGGGAATGCCCCTTTTCCACGAGCCTGTATGCGTTATATCCCTCAAAGCTTGCCTACCACGATTGTAGTGTGGGGTGGGAATCAATCCCGAAAAATGCATTCCCTAAAAGCGCATTACCAACGGCTGTTTTGCCAAAAGCGGCGCTGCTGTTCTCTCTCCTTTTGCCTGCGGTGAAATTGCTCTTGGAAATTCCGTCGTGCTCTGCATTGCCGCTCATCCTTCACACCCGATGGTGCAGCGCTCTAATACTGGGGCGATGGCCCACCTGCGCTCAATACTAGGGTGATGGCTGCAACAAATGGCCTGCTGGCTGGCGCAGCCCTAGCCTTTTTTCACTTCTTTTCCTTCACTTTTTTTCTTCTTTTCTTTCTTCATTTTTCTTTTCCCCTCGGAATTGGCAAGTGCACTATGCTCTGCAATACAAAGGATGAAGTTGCATCTTGGCTGTGGAAGCGATGAGAGGCATGGCTAATGCCTTTTTCATAATGATGTTTTGGGGAATGCCCCTTTTCCACGAGCCTGTACGCGTTATATCCCTCAAAGCTTGCCTATCCTGATTGTAGTGTGGGGTGGGAATCAATCCCGAAAAAATGCATTCCCTAAAAAGCTCATTGCTGACAGCAACTTTACCAAAAGCGACGCTATTGTTCTCTCTTCTCCTGCCTGCTGTGAAATTGCTCTTGAAAATTCCGTCGTGCACGGCAGAGTCGCCCATCCTTCAACCACGCGGGTAGCAGCGCCATACACTGCGGCAATGGCTGCAACACACGCCCTTGCCAGCAAGCGTAGCCCGAGCCGTTTTTGTTTTCGCCCTTTTTTTCTTCACCTTTTTTCTTCTTTTCTTTCTTTATTTTTCTTTCCCCCGTCGGAAAGTGCAATTGAGATGATGGCATGATACGAAAAGAAGGGCGTTATACATTGGCTGTGGAAGCAAAAAGGCTATAGCTATTGATTTCTATCTTATGATTTTTGGGGGGAATTCCAACCCCATGAGACTGCCTCCTCTCCCCATGGCTTTTCAGGAGGGTGAAGGAGTACGATTTTGTGTATGTAACAGGCCCCGCCTATACCATTATTGGCTTGGGTAATAATTCCGCCATGCTCTGCAGAGTCATTCATCCTTCATGCCCGCAGGTGCAACGCACCATCATAGGGGGATAGCCTACTCTCTAATTCTCAGCTTTTTTTCTCCCTCCTCGAAATTTTAAAGTCCACCATGCCTTCTAAGCGAGCTTCCTGTGCGTGAACCTCTTTGCGCCAATGCCGGCGTAATCAGCAACGATGTGGCCATCTCCAGCCAATCTGTACTTGTAGATGGTGAGGCTCTCAAGTCCGCATGGCCCGCGAGCGTGAATCTTGCCTGTTGCAATGCCCACTTCTGCACCTAAGCCGTAGCGAAAGCCGTCAGCAAATCTTGTCGAGGCATTTGCTATGACTGAGCTGGAGTCAACTTCAGCGAGGAACTGCCGCTTTGCCTGGTCGTCTTGCGTCACAATAGTATCAGTATGGTGAGAGCCGTTGGTGTTGATATGCTCAATCGCCTCACCTATGCTATCCACTATCTTTATCGAAAGGATAAGGTCGTTGTACTCAGCGCCCCAGTCCTCTTCAGCCGCACCCTTTACTGACGGGATGATCTCTTTAGTCCTTTTGCAGCCCCGCAGCTCTACCCCTTTCTCCTTAAGCTTTTCAGCGGCCTTGGGGAGGAACTCCCGCGCGATGTCCCTGTGCACAAGCAGCGTCTCAATGGCATTGCAGACAGCAGGGTACTGGCACTTGGCATCAAGTGTTATAGCTATCGCCTTGCCAATATCAGCATCCTTATCTATGTAAGCATGGCAGATGCCGCTTGCATGGCCTAAAACAGGTATTTTGGTGCTCTGCATAATGTGCGCAACAAAACGGTTTGAGCCACGTGGAATGATGAGGTCAATGTAGCTATGAAGAGTAAGCATCTCCTTTACGTCTTCCCTTGTTTCCAGAAGCTGGAGCGCTAGGTTACTTATGCCAGCCTGCCCAGCCGCTTCTGCAATAAGGGAAAAAAAAATGGCATTGGAGCGCCTTGCCTCGCTTCCCCCTTTGAGCATGACCGCGTTGCCTGATTTTATGGCAAGGCAGCTTATCTGCACAAGAGCGTCAGGCCTTGATTCAAAGATGACACCGATGACGCCAATAGGCACGCTGACCTTTTCAAGGATAAGCCCAGTGTCAAGCTCAGTCCTTGCTAAAATCCTGCCTATGGGATCCTCAAGAGCTATGAGGTCCTTAATGCCTGAGAGCATCTCAGCAAGCTTTGCCTCATCAAGCTTCAGCCGCCTGATGAGCGCCTCAGGAATCTTTGCTGCTTTTGCCTCACTGATGTCCTTTTGGTTCTCTTTGAGAATGAGTTCCCTGCTGCATGCAATGGCTTTGGCGATGAGGAAAAGCGCCTTGTTCCTCTTCGCTTCAGAAGCAGCGGCCAGGGAGAATGATGCCTGTTTTGCTTTCTTTACTTTGGTGCTGATGGACTGCGTCATTCCTTCTTTCCAAGCTCAACGCTTCTTCTCGTCGCTGCTGCTATGGTCTCTTTGATGATGTCCTCAACGTCGGAATCCTCCATGATGCTGAGGCCTGCAACCGTTGTTCCGTTGGGAGAGCTCACCATCTTTATCAGCTCTTCTGGCTTCATCTCCTTCTTCCTAAGCAGTTCAGCTGTGCCGATAAGTGTCTGGAGGGTGAGCTCCTCAGCGGCTTTTATGGTGAGCCCCTGCTCAATGCCTGCAGCAATCATCGCCTTTGCAATATAGGCCACAAAAGCAGGGCCTGAGCCGGAGAGGCCGGTGACCGCATCAAGCTGCTCTTCCCTGACTTCAAGGGCAATGCCTGATGACGCTAGAATTCTCTTAACGCTATCAGCGTCATCCCCTGTGCAGCGCTTCCCAAGAGAGAATCCTGCTGCCATCTTCCTGACTATGCACGCAAGGTTAGGCATCACCCTGACAATTCTTGCTTCTGGAAGCAGCTTTTCAAGCGCTGCTAACCTTACCCCTGCAAGGATAGAGATCACCATTTTTGAGGAATCAGCACTGATTCCCCTCAGGGCTTCCTTTGCCTGCTGTGGCTTGACCGCAAGGATGATGGTGTCTGCCTTTGCAAACACTTCTGCTGCGCCTGCAGCAGCATTGATGCCCATACTCTTCACTACCGACGTGAGCCGCTCCTGCTTCACGTCATACGCAGTAATCGCTGTCGAGTGCGCTACTTTTGCTGCTATCAGCCCCCTCATGAGGGCTTCAGCCATATTCCCTGCCCCGATAAACCCGATGCTTTCCATCTTCCCCTGTTTTCGTGCTGCTTTCATGGCTTCCCTTGGTATATATTACTTTCGTTGGCAGCAATAAGTACCCATTGCAGAATAGTAACAAAATAACAATATTTAAATAGAAGAATTGACTACTTTTGAGAAAATACAGCTTCGTTGGGGGTTAATGTACATGGCAAGAAAAAAACTATCTGTCTTGGCTCTCTTTATACTCATTATTGTGCAATGCAGTTTTGCGCTTGCTGAGCATGAGAGCGGCTACTCCATTCCCGTGCAGCACACGGCAGATGGAGGCTCTGATTTTGATACTCAGGGGCCATATCCTAACAATATCAAAGATTTCTCGGTTGTCTATAAGAGCGACGGAGCCGTCAGGGGCATTTATTTTCTTGACTACCTGAACATACTGCATACTGCTAACGTTGATGAAGACTGGCCATTACCCCCAAACACGGGCCAGACCGTTGTTGAGTTTAATCCTGTCGGCATAGAGGTAGTTACTGACGCAAGAGGAAACGTGTACGGAATTTATGCTATGGCTCCAACTGGAACGTTCCATGAGATTCTTGCATCGGGCGATTATGGAAAGTCAATTCCCTCATGGACGGAGTGGGACATTCAGCCAGTGCAGAACATTTATGATCCTAACCTTATGAAAGATTTTGAAGTTGTTTTTGACTCCAACGGAAATGTCAGGGGCGCCTATCAGCTTGACAGGCTTGGAGTTCTTCACACCCCAAGCATGAATGCTAATGACTCGCTTCCCTATCAGGGAAGGGTTGCTGTCGGTGTTGTTGACAATATTGAAGTGGTCAGTTCTGATAATGCAAGAGTTTTTGGAGTCTATGGCCAGGACAGGCTTGGAGGCTTTCATGAGCTGCTTTCTACTGGAGACGATGGAAGGTCAATACCTTCATGGACTACATGGGATGTAAGGCCAGTGTATGGCATCAGCATGGTTGACTTCAACATCATTGAGGACCGCTTAGGCAACGTGGTAGGCGCGTACCAGCTGGATTCTGCCGGCGTTCTTCACACTCCTGTTGTGGATAGGGATAAAGAGCTTAACATTGACAACAGGCTAACTATTGACATGCCAAATTCCATCCACAAGGTTGACCCGGTTGTCACCGCAAGCGGCGATGTGCTCGGCGTGTATGCTGTTGACAGGCTTGGAGCCATCCATACTCCGATTGTAACAATTGTTGAAGGAAATAGCACAGCACCCACATTGCAGGATATCAGAGCAGGCAGTGTCAGGTCTAGCAGAAACATCCAGACTGGCCTCTCACCAGGTGTGGTTTATTCATTAGGCAAGAGCCTTATTTTTGAGATAGCCTCGCTTCCTGAGCATGGGGAGCTAGCTGATTTTAATCCAGAAACCGGTGCCATAGCCTACACGGCAAATACAGGCTACACTGGCCAAGACAGTTTCCTTTTCAGGGCATATTATGTGAATGATAAAGGTGTAAGAATCTATTCCAACATTGTGGCAATGTACATAAATATTGTTGCCAATGCTCCTCCGGTTGTTCATGACCTAACCTATGATATTAGGCAAGGCACTGAAGAGATAACAATTGATTTATCTGAAGGAGCAAGAGACCCTGAGGGAGACGACTTTTTTTTTGAAATTGTGTCGCTTCCTCTGTATGGGACGCTTGATGAGTTTAATGCCGAAACTGGCATTGTAAGGTATATGCCCCTTACGTCCAGAACATATGAGCTGTACTTTGAGTATTGGGCATCTGACAGGAATGGATACTCAAACGCTGGCATAGTGCGCATTCATCAAAATCATGCCCCAAACATGGTGATAGATGAGATTGAGTATGAAATTGAAGGGAGCATAGGAAGAGTAGGCGATGAAGGAGTAATAGATGCACCTATAAGAGAGGATTCTGTTTTAGAGATAACCTCAGTATTTTCAGCACTTCATTCAGAATTTAGGGATGTAACCATTAATGGAGAGATTGTTGGAATTCTTAATAATAGCAATGGTAGTCTAATAATTGAAGGAGATACCGTTATTGATTATGTTGGAGCGACTGTCCAGCAAATAGCAGGAGTAGGGGAATTACCTCCGTCCCATAGAATCTCTCTAACCATTGACTTCAGTGATTTGCCAGAGTTTGTTCCTGGAGAATATCAGCTTAATTTAAGGGTTTCAGGAACAGACAGATATGGAGTAGAGGTTGAATCAAGACCGTTCACATTCACTATAACACTTGTTGAAGACCAGGAACCTATAGCGCCTACCCTAAGGTCAATCCTTACCCAGCCAAGCCTGCCAGCAGGCCCCCTCTATGTGGGCGATACGCTTACCATAAACGGCAAAGGCTCACAGCCTGATCAGGTAACAGGGTTTGCTACCCAAGTCCTTATTGATGCACAGTTTACAAAGCTTGGAGAAGATGTAGAGATTGTTGGCGGCGCAAGGCATTCTGGAACAGGCCAAAATGGCAATGCGCAGATATTTGACAGCCCTCCAGTTACGCTTAGGTTCCTGAGGGAAGGCTCATACGAAATACGGTTTATCGTAAAAAATCAGGATGGAGTATGGATGCCCGCTGCCCGATTTACCCAAAGCGTGCTGCTAAGACCAACAGAGCCAGTGACAAGCCTTGCTCCCGAGATATCCTCAGTATTCTTTTTCCATCCAACCAGCGGCAACAGGGCAGAAGTGATCAACGGAGGATCAGTCAGGTTTAACGATGACAAGGACGTGTTTACCATCTATGTAGAGGGATTTGACCCCGAAGGAAATCATGCTGACATAGCATTGAACATTGAAGGCCTTACTGCATCAGGAGGGGTCATGGGAAATCCGGTTGCTGGAGAAACAGGCAAACTCTGGGAGATTATATGGAATGCGCAAAGAAGCAATCCTGGCACCCACCACTTAACCATCACGCCAAGGGATTCATCTGGACACTCAGGCGCAGCGAGGGACTTTTATGTTAACATCGTTGCAGCAGAGACTGAACCTTTCTGCGGTGACGGCATGGTCAATGGCAATGAGCAGTGCGATGACGGGAACACCCAAAGCGGTGACGGATGCAGTGCACAGTGCACGAATGAAGCTGTAGTGGTAGAGGATATCTGCGCTCCAAATGCATATTATGCATGCGCCCCTGACGGAGGCTATGAAGGAAGAAAGCAGTGCAGGCCTGACGGAAAGGGCTATCTCTCCTGCGTTGCAACACAAAGCTGCAGTGACGGCATGGTCAACGGCAATGAGCAGTGCGATGACGGGAACACCCAAAGCGGTGACGGATGCAGCGCACAGTGCGAAAATGAGCAGAATGGCCCTCCTGCACAGCAATTGCGGGCTATCCTGACATCGCCATCAGCATCTGCCGGCATTCATCCAGGGGATGCAGTGTCAGTAAGAGGCAGGGCAGAGCCGCCGCTTGATAACGACGGAGTGGGCGGATACCGAGTTGCCGTCTACAAAGCGGATGCAAGCGGGAGCTGGGTGTTTGACAATGACGCCGTTGATAACATAGGCTCTGCGCCAGTGAGGTCCCAGAATGGAGCTCCAATCTGGTTTGACAGAAACCCAACATTAAGGTTCAATGAGATTGGCACATACCAGATCAGGTTTTCTGTGCATGACACCCCACTGTCAGAAACTAAGGCAGGGAAAACGCCAGCATGGACAAACCCTGCTACCGCGGTTACTATTCAGGTTACTGAAAGACAGGAAACTGTATCCTGTATCCCTGGAGAAAGATACTCCTGTAATCCCGACAACGGGCAGACAGGATACAAGCTATGCAATGACAGGGGAGATGGCTACCTGAGTTGCATTCCCGATAGTTACTGCGGAAATGGCCAGTTGGAATCAGACGAGCAGTGTGATGACGGCAACACCTTTAATGGCGATGGCTGCTCACACCTCTGTGCAAGAGAAGAATCAAGACCTCCTGTTGTATCCTGCACTTCCGGCCAGCAATATGCATGCAATCCTGATGGTGGGTATGTCGGATACAAGGCATGCAACCGCAGGGGAGACGGCTACCTTAATTGCATAACCCGCGAATATTGCAGCGATGGCATTGTCAACGGCAACGAAGAGTGCGATGATGGCAATACCATTAGTGGGGACAGTTGCTCATCGGATTGCAGGACTGAATCAGTCCCTGAGCCGCAGCAAGTATGCGGCAACAGCCAGGTTGAATCTGGCGAGCAGTGCGACAACGGCCAGTCCAATGGCATTGCATGCACGCCAGGATACGGCGGAACCTGCAATTACTGCACATCCAGTTGCTTAACTTCGACAGTTACTGATACTGCATACTGTAGCGACGGAAGAGTCAGCGGCCCTGAGCAGTGCGACGATGGCAATGCAAGGAATGGCGACGGATGCTCAGCGCAATGCCTTATTGAGCAGGTGCCTCCGCCACCAGCAAATCATGCGCCGGTTGCAGACAGCCAGGCAAGAACAATCAGACAGAACCAGCAGATTGCAATAACCCTTCAGGCAAGCGATGCTGACGGTAATGCGCTCACCTACACCATAGCAGGAGGGCCATTTGCAGGCAGCCTCTCCAATTTCAATGGCAACCATGTGACCTACACCCCTACAGCAAATTTTGTAGGAACAGACGCATTCACCTTCAGGGCACATGACGGGAGGGCTAATTCAAACGCTGCAACCGTGACCATTATAGTTCTGCGCCAGAACAGCGGGCCGGTAGCAAACAGCCAGAGCGTTGCAGCGCCTGAAGATACTCCTCTTGCCATTTCCCTAAGCGGAAATGACCCTGATGGAGATGCCATCACCTATAGCATTATCACTGGCCCTGCAAATGGAGCTATCAGCAGCTTTAGCGCAAGCTCAGGCACTCTGACCTACACTCCGAATGCAAACTACAATGGCTCTGATGCATTCCAGTTCACTGTAAGCGATGGCAGTGCCAATTCCCTTGCTGCAACAGTAAGCATCACCATACGTCCAGTGAATGATGCACCCGTAGCAAGTGCAGGCACCGTGGCCATTAACGAGGACCAGCCAGTGCAATTCAACCTCAGCGCACGCGATGCTGACGGCGACGTGCTGAGCTTTGCAATCACGGCAAGCCCTATTAGGGGGCAGATAACCAGTTTCAATCCTGCAACAGGGGCGCTTGTGTACGTGCCTGGCCGGGATTTCAATGGCGCTGACTCGCTCCAGTTCACTGCAAATGATGGCGTGCTAGTTTCAGCTCCAGCTGCAATCAGGCTGACTGTCAGCCCTTCAGCAGACGCACCAAGAATACTCTCTCACACCCCGCAAAGTACAGCACCAAGAATCGGCGTCGGTGAAGAAGTCCTCTTCAGCGTGCAGGCAGCTGACCCTGATGGCGATGCCTTAAGCTACAGCTGGGCGCTTGATGGAGTGGTTGTCGCTACGTCTGCAGGAGGCTTCACCTACAAGCCTGGCCCCGATGCTGCTGGAAAGCATTCAGTTATTGTCAGAGTGTTTGAAACAGGCAACCCGCAGATTGCTGCAAGCGTTACCTGGGATGTGACGGTAAGGGATGAAAAGCTCACCAATTCCCAGCAGGCTCCAAGGAAATCCGTTGGCGTTGCAAGCCTAAACGTCGGAGACAGGGTTGTAAGCCCAGGCCAGACTGGCGCAGTTGTCAGGAGCGTTATTGAGAACAAGCGTGACTTTGATATCAAGGACATGAAAGTCACTACCGTGTTCCACAGCTTTGATGACGGCAGAAGCTCGGCCCAGGATACTATTGAGGCCAATTCCAGAAAGACCTATAGCAACGCATTTGACGTTCCTGACGAGCTGTACTATGATGACGGCCTTGTGCGCATAACGGTCAACAAGGACGGCAAGATCCTCAGAAGGAAGTTTGTAAGGCTTGATGTTGCAGAGTAAGGGTCGGCATCTTTTTTTATCCCTTCTTTTTGTCTCTTTTTTTCTTCTGGTCATCTCCATAAGTTGTGTATTTTTTGCAGGCATAATGTTTAAAAAGCGGCTGCGGTTTCTTCTCGATACTCCCCACCTAGCTCAACGGTAGAGCGTTCGGCTGTAGAACTTGTTCGCTGCTTTGATAAGCTATGAATAGCATACATGAGATGCAGCCAGCCGTTACCGAAAGGTTCCCGGTTCAAATCCGGGGGTGGGGACCTTTGTTTCTTTTCAGCAGGCAAGCATTGGCGCGCACGTGAACAATAGAGCAAAAGAAAGATCAGGCAGCTTTTTTCCAAAAAGGCCCATTGAATGTGGCATATGCAACTCTTAATCCATTATTAGAAAGAGAGCCATTATCGGCCATCTGCATAATCTCCATAAGAGCCCTGCCGTAGCGCATAGCGCTCTTGTATACACGCTTAGTTGTCAATGCATTCAATACGTCAAATATGCTCATCACTTCAACAAACAAGGGTATCTCGCCGGATTTTAGGCCAAGCGGGTATCCTTTTCCATTCGGTTGCTCATGATGCAAAAGAATCCCAAGCATCACAGCATTGTACACCAATGGTGGAATTTCATCTTTTTTTTGGTCAAGCTTTGCAAACCAGTACATGGCGCCCAACAAGGAATGATTCTCCATTTCTTCCCTCTCAGCTTTGGATAACGCGCCTGGATTATTGAGCAATGGATATGATATGAGCAATTTTCCGATATCGTGAAAATGGCCAGCCATTCCGAGAATAGAGCGTTCAATGCCAAGATAAGGCTCAGCCATGCTCATGCAATGGCCAACAGATTCTGTATGCTGTTGATATGAGGGGTCAAGCATACGCAATATGGCACTTGTTGGCTCAAGCCCTTTCTGGAGGAGCTCAACAATGCCTCCATTATCCATCTCTGGGCCAATCGTCTTCTCTAGCTGAATGATATTGCCACCATATTTCCCGTCGCCATAGGGAAAATTGCCTATTGTTATTCGTTGTGTTGTTGCAGGAATACTGAAGACTGCGCTCACCTTATGGGGGAGAAAAAAAGAAAGGCCATATGACTCCTGTGTTAGCCGTGAGAGATCCACCAGAAAAGATGGTGGGGGTATTTGGTTTGATAGCAAGGCAGTCACCAGGTCGCACATTGTGGGAGTAATCTCTCCAAAGTCTACTTTCTTGTCAAGATTTGGTTCCTGTTGCAATAACTCATTATCCATTAAGAAAGATGTAATTCGACGCACCAGTTTCAATTGCATTTTCTCCATTGTCTAGCCATCCTATATCCTTACTCTGTTTGTGGCTCCCATATAATTACTTTTTGAGTGCACGGCCCATAATTTAGCCCTCACCACGCCAATCTTTATAAAAAAGGGCTCACTTCCAGGGAATATGGTGTTAGAAAAGCTTGGAGAATCGCTAAGAGGAACACTGAAGAGGATTGCAAGCGCAGTCTTTGTGGATGATAAGCTCATCAATGAGCTTGTGAAGGACATCCAGCGCTCGCTGCTGCAGTCAGACGTGAACGTGAAGCTTGTGCTTGAGCTGTCAAACAAAATCAAGGGCAGGATTAAGAACGAGGATACTCCAGGCAGCATTACCAGGAAGGAGCATCTTATCAACATCGTCTATGAGGAGCTTGTTGCGTTCCTTGGCGATGAAGGGGCAAGGCTTGAGGTGCCAGCAAAGAAGCCGTTCATCATCATGCTTGTCGGCCTTTTCGGCAATGGCAAGACGACTACGGCAGGAAAGCTTGCACGGTACTTTTCAAAGCGGGGGAAGAAGGTTGCGCTTGTGGGGCTTGATGTGCACCGCCCAGCGGCAATGGACCAATTGCAGCAGATTGCTGATAAGGCAGGCGTTGCGGTGTACGTCAAAAAAGGAGAGAATGACCCGCTGAAGATATGGGCTAAGTATAGGGATGAAGCAGGAAAATCTGATGTTGTCATCATTGACACGGCTGGCCGAGACGCCCTCTCCCATGACCTCATAAAGGAGATAGAGGCAATTCACAGGGAGGTGCAGCCAGACGAGAATCTGCTGGTGATTTCAGCAGACATTGGCCAGGCTGCGCAGAAGCAGGCAGAGCAGTTCCATGCCTCCTGCGGAATCACTGGTGTTGTCGCAACTAAGATGGAAGGGACAGCAAAAGCAGGAGGAGCGTTGTCAGCCTGCGCGGTGACTGAGGCTCCAATAAAATTCATTGGTGTCGGAGAGAGCCTTGACGATATTGAGAGCTTCAACCCTAAGAATTTTGTCGGAAGGCTCCTTGGGATGGGCGATATCGAAGCGCTTCTGGAGAAAGCTGAAGGAGCTATTTCGCAGGAGGATGCTGAGGATCTGGGAAAGCGCCTGCTCAAGGGTGAGTTCACCCTGATTGACCTCTATGAGCAAATGGAAGCCATGAAGAAGATGGGGCCTCTCACCAAGATAGTTGAGATGATCCCTGGTTTCTCTCAGATAAAGCTTCCAAAAGAGGCATTGCAGGTCCAGCAGGAAAAGCTCAAGCTCTGGAAGCATGCGATGGATTCGATGACAAAGGGGGAGCTTGAGGATCCTGAAGAGATAGGAGCAGACAGGGTTGAGCGCATTGCGAAAGGCTCTGGCGTGCAGCAGAGCGACATTCGCGAGATGCTCAAGCAATACCGGCAGTCCAGGAAGATGATGAAGATGATGAAAGGCAGTGGCGACGTGAGCAAGATTATGAAGAAGATGCAGGGAAGGATGCCTAAGGGGTTTGGGGTGTAACTTCCACCAAAGATGTTCTTTCACCAAAAGTTTCCCGTAATAGTTCACAAGTATGGAAGCCTGCCTCTTTGTAACTTTGACGAGCATCATTCCCTTCAAAAAGGCAGTCCCTAAAACGGGCATTGCCTACGGCTACTTTGCCAAAAGCGGCGATGCCGTTCTCCACCCTTTTGCCTGCGGTGAAATTGCTCTTGAAAATTCCGTCGTGCACTGCTGCCCGCGCTCATCCTTCATACACGCAAGTAGCAGCGCGCTACACTGAGGCGATGGCTGCAACACATGCCCTTGCCAGCAAGCGCAGCCCGAGCCGTTTTTGTTTTCACCTTTTTTTCTTCACTTTTCTTTTCCCCCGTCGGAAAGTGCAATGAGAGGATTGCCTGAAACGAAAAGAAGGAAGTTACGCATTGGCTGTGGAAGTGATGTGAGGTACGGCTAATGCCTTTTTTTCATAATGATGTTTTGGGGAATGCCAAATGGGAAATGTCCCTAACCTTACTTGCTGAAACTTTCAGGTGAGTGAAGTAGTACAGTTTCTCGATAGGTTTTTAAACACATTTTCGAATTAAGCTTCCTATGGAGATCAAGCGCATCCCTACAGGAATCCACGGGTTTGATGAGCTATGCGATGGCGGATTTGTAAAAGGAAGCATCAACGCAGTTTCGGGAGACATAGGGACAGCAAAGACGCTGTTTGCGCTGAGGTTTCTTGTAGATGGGGCAGAGAAGTGCAGGGAGAAGGGCATCATGGTGACTTTTGAGGAGCAGAAGGAGCAGGTATGCTTATCAGCTTCAAGCTTAGGGTTGGATCTGGCAAATCTTGAGAAATCAGGGATGATTGCCGTGCTGCCAGCATCACCAGAGCAGATCAAGCACATGATTACTGAGGGAGGGGGCCAGTTTGAGACTTTGGCTGGGCAGATGAAGGCTCAGAGGCTGGCGTTTGACAGCGCTTCCTCATTCATGCAGCTGTTTGCCGATATTGCCCAGGCGAAGAAGGCAGCTGGCGATTTTTTCAGGCTGATTAGGAAACTAGGGTGCACTGCTGTCCTCACTTTAGAGAGCGATGACCCCAACTCGAGAGCCATTGCAAAGATGGCTGATTCGCTGACGTGCCTCTATCATTTCAGGGACAGAGGCATCAGAAAGCGAGCTCTTGAGATCATCAAGATGAGGGGGACAGAGCATAACCCTAATTCATTGCAGTTTGAAATCACGAAAACGGGAATCTCTGTTGATCCAAAGAAATTCGCGATTATTGAGTAGGCCAATAATGAGGAAGCACAATGGCAAAACCGCTCATTCGCCTGCTGAGGTATGACATCACTGCGCTGCAGGGTGATGCGATAGTCAATGCTGCTAACTCCACGCTTCTTGGCGGGGGAGGAGTTGATGGGGCTATCCACTCAAAAGCAGGCCAAGAACTTCTTGAGGCGTGCAGGAAACTGCGTGAAACCAAGCTTCCGGATGGGCTTCCCGTCGGGCAGGTTGTTATTACCCCTGCCTTCAAACTTGGATTCAAATATGTCATCCATACGGTCGGCCCGCGATATGGTGATGACGACATTAATCTTCTAAAGGATTGCTATCTCAACGCTTTGGTGGTGGCTGGGGAGAACGGGTGCAGGGACGTTTTCTTCCCGGCAATCTCGACAGGAGCTTACGGCCTGCCGATTGCAGAATCGGCACGCATTGTGAAGCGGGTTCTTGACGGCTTTTCCTCTGAGGGAATCAAGACTATCGTGCTTGTGCTGCATTCTGAGAAAGACCTGAAGGCGTATGAGAGGGAGTTTGGGAGGAGATAATATTAATGGAGTGAAACAGGGGATGCCTTCTTGCATCTGGGACAATCGGCCAGGGCACTATCTATCCATCTATCCATGAATGAAATGAAAAGGGAGAAATAAGCAATCAGTACCTATAATGCCCAGCCTTATACGGCCCTTCAATCTTCACCCCAAGGTATTCTGCCTGCTCAGGCCTCAATGTGGTGAGTTTGACTCCAAGCTTTGCAAGATGCAGCCTTGCTACTTCCTCATCCAGTTCTTTGGGGAGCATGGTGACGCCTATAGGATGCTCCTTTGTCCACAGCTCTATCTGCGCCAAAGTCTGGTTGGTGAAACTGTTGCTCATGACAAAGCTTGGATGGCCTGTTGCGCATCCTAAATTCACAAGCCGCCCGGATGCCAATACAAAAAGCTCATGGCCGTCAGAAAACGTATACTTGTCCACCTGAGGCTTGATGGTGGTCTTTTTGATACCCTTATATTTTTCCAGCTTCTCAACCTGTATCTCATTGTCGAAATGACCGATGTTGCAGACAATCGCCTGGTCTTTCATCTTTTCCATGTGTGCTATAGTAATGATATCCCTGTTGCCGGTTGCGGTGACGTAGATGTCAGCAACACCCAAGGTATCTTCAACAGTTTTTACTTCATAGCCCTCCATTGCTGCCTGCAATGCACAAATGGGATCAATCTCGGTGACGATGACGCGGCAACCCTGCCCTCTTAATGCCTGGGCAGAACCCTTGCCTACTTCGCCAAAGCCGCAGACAACAGCGACTTTGCCTCCGATGAGAACATCAGTAGCCCGCATGATGCCATCAGGGAGGGAATGGCGGCAGCCATAGACATTGTCAAACTTGCTCTTGGTCACTGAGTCATTGACGTTGATTGCAGGAAAAAGAAGCTTTTTCTGCTCGAGCATCTGATACAAGCGATGGACGCCAGTAGTTGTCTCTTCTGAAACCCCTTTGATCTCCTTTACCATGCGCTGCCAGTACTGCCTGTCTTTCTCATAAATGCCTTTGAGCGCAAGCATAAGCTCCCTGACGTCTTCGCCCTCATTGCTGTAATCTTTTTTGAGGATAGAATAGTCCTTTTCTATCTCAACGCCTTTGTGGACCATGAGTGTTGCATCTCCGCCGTCATCTACAATCAGGTTTGGCCCCTTTCCATTGCCAAAGTCAAGGGCACGCTCGGTGCACCACCAATAGTCTCTGAGGGTCTCGCCTTTCCAGGCAAAGACAGGGGTGCCTGCCCTAGCAATGGCAGCTGCAGCATGATCCTGTGTTGAGAAAATGTTGCAGCTTGCCCATCTTACTTCTGCCCCCAGCGCTTTGAGCGTCTCAATAAGGACAGCTGTCTGAATCGTCATGTGCAAAGAACCCATAATGCAGGCGCCCTTGAGCGGCTTGCCTTTGCCGTACTTTTCGCGGGTTGCCATAAGGCCCGGCATCTCTTTTTCCGCTATCTCTATCTCTTTCCTTCCAAAATCGGCAAGCCTGATGTCTGATACCTTGTAGTTCTGTGTTTCGTCCATGATGGGTTCACCTTTCCTGAGCTTGTCTCGGACATTAATATATTTTTCAGTTTAGATTTCGGATAAAACATAGTTATTTTAAAAATTCTATTCTTTATGTTCGAAAAATATATAAATAGACGGACATTAATAGCAATCTTTATATATAAATCGGACAACGTTGGGGGCATGCCGAAGAAACCGCTAGATGCCAAAGACAGGCGTATCCTTACCTCCCTTAGGGAAGATGCGCGCCTTCCCATCCGCGATATTGCGAAGAAGACAGGTCTGCGGCCAAGCACGGTGCATGACAGGCTAAAGCGTCTGTTGGCTGAGGGCGTTATCAAGCACTTTACGGCAAAGCTCAACAACGCTGCTGTCGGAGAGGGGTTTGTAGTATTTATGCTGGTAAAGACTAAGCCTGCAAAGCAGTTAGAGCAGGCAGCGTTTGATTCAGCGCATGTGAAGGAGGTGTTCGGGGTGACAGGGGAGTATGACCTGCTGCTGAAGCTGAAGTTTGCTGATGTAGTTGAATTCAATTCCTATGTGCTGAGGTTCAGGAACAATCCATCCATCATCACTACGCTTACCATGGTTGCAACAGCTGAAGTGAAGGAGGAGTTGTAGCCTTGCATATCACGCTTATTGGGAGTCTTCGAGAAGAACTGCCCAATCTGAAGCAGCATTCTTCGCAAGAAGGGCTGCTTTTTAGGGAGCTGGGATGCCCTTGCTTTGTTCAAACAACACCCCCAACGTTTGACTAGCATTTTCTAAAAAGGGTATCCTGGTTCTTTTATTTCTTCCCGGACTTCCCCTAAGTATTACGAAGAACAGTAACATGTCACACTCCATGAAGCGATATTTTGAGTATTTCACTCCTCATGCTATCAAAGCCAGCGTTTTTCACTCCAGCAGAAAACATAGCCGACAATCAGGCAGCGACAGAGTTGTAGGCTTCATGATGGCGAAGTAGTGCTGTTTGAAGATACTCTTAAATACTTCTTGGACGGATAAAGCAATATGCATTCAGTCAAGAAAACCTTCCTTCCCTTTCCTTTTATTATGCTTATTGCCATCCCTTTCTGCTTTGCAGATCAAGCTTTGCCGTTGATAATTACCATGACATGGGAAACACCTGACCCTTTGCCTGATTACTATTATATTGCTGTTCGTGATGATGCCCTCTTTGATGATGAATCTGGAGGCTATTTTCTGATGACCATAAGGGCGTCAGGCGAAGAAAGAGAGGGGGTTACTGTTGTTGTCAGCGGAGAGCACAGGCTTGCTGAATCGTGCTATTGGGCGTATAAGCCAATGTATCAACATGATGAGTACAGGGACAGAGAGGTCTGGCAGATCTTTGCGTGCTCTGCTGAACCTGGTGCTGGACAGGGTGATTTGTACTCGTTTGGAGATGAATTCTCTCTTTCTGAAGGAGGCGCAAGGAACATCACGGTACAGGATTCATTTACTATCGGCATTCAGGATATTAACAGAGATTACACTATAGTAAGCTTTAATGGGGAAAATGAGTATATCTGGGACAGGGTTGGCAATGCAGGCCACTATATTATTCACGAGACAGGCAGGGACAGCCGCGCAAATACGATTGCCTTTGAGGTTCTTGATGCGAACCAGGAGGAAGAGGAATGCATTGATGATGACGGGGATGACCAATACAATAAAGGGGTAGTATTTCAATTCGGCCAAGGAAGGTTTTGGCATATGCGCGACATCTGCTTTAAAGACCATTGGGATGCTGACAGGAGGGATGAGGAGTCTGAAGTGCTGATAGAGCAGGTTTGCAATGGCTATGATATAGCGGAGATTGAGCATGACTGCTCTGCAGACGGAAAAATATGCTATGATGGCGAATGCTCTGATTATTGCCATGACACTGATGGCAGGGATGCTTATGCATTCGGCAATGTTCAGGTTGTTGACCCTGATGATGAAAATAGGGACTCATTTTCGGACCACTGCATCAAATCAAACGATGACCAATACCCTCTTACCGTGGAGGAGTGGCAGTGCAGCGGCAATACTCCCTTCTCAGAAGAGATTCGGTGCGGGGAGGGTGAGGCATGCTTTGAGGGCAGGTGCATGGGGCTTTGGGATGTTCATGAGACAACATGCAGCGGGAATTATGAGCCCAATGTCTTCACACCTGGGAGGGTTTCATTCTACAGAATGGAGCAGTTTGTAACACTTGAGCAGAATGATTTTGTGGATGTGTGCAATGGCGAGGGGCATGTTATTGAACATTATTGTTCTGGATACTTTGGGGAGGATGCAGAGATGGTGACTGAGACACTGCCATGCCCTGATAAGTATGGGTGTTTCGAAGGCAGGTGCATCGAGATTGAAAGTGATCCTATGGCGAATCTTGGCGATGTCAATGGGGACGGCAATATTGCTATTTCTGACCTTTCTGCATTGCAGGAAATGGTTGATGCGGCAGCGCCTTATATCCCCCAGGCTGATATTGACATGGACGGCATTATTGACTCTTATGATATTTACCGGCTTTCACGCTATCTTGAAAACCCTTCAGAGGGGATTGATCTGGTGTATCCTGTCAGGGAGCTTCTCCTTTCAACCAGGACTTCATTCGGCCCTTCAGGCGGCAGGACAATATTTTATCCTGCAGATTTTGTGCCTGGCAGGCTGACTGAAGAGAGCAGCGGCAGGACATGGCAGATTGAGTATAAGCAGAAAGGAAACTCAAGGGGCAGCTGCATCCCTCCTGTACTCAACCTGAAATTCCCAAAGCGCGACCTTTTCAATGGCATTTCATCCTATGAGAATTATGACACCTTAGGCTATAGGAAATTAAGGCTTATCCCTGAGTGTGACATCTGGCATGATTATGAGGCCGGCGTGATCCTGCGCGAGTATTTTATCTATAAGCTGTTTAGGGCTTTTGGGGTGCCTGCTGTGGATGTTACAGGGTTTGCAAACATCATAATAGATTCACCCGACGCTGAGATCCAGCCCCTGCAGCAATACCCTTACATGCTTCTCCAGCGGGACAATGAAGAGGATGATCAGATTCCGTTTATGCATCAGTATAGGCTGTCTTCCGTTTATGAATCTGATTCATATTATATGGATGGTGGTTATGATAATAATCGCTTCTATGAAGTGGCTGTCAGAGCCACCCTCGCACCAGCAACCCAGGATTCTCAATTCCTTCATCTTGACCCTGATACAGCCATACGGTATTTCCTGCTGACATCCTTCACTTCCCTTGGAGATAGGAGCGTATTGTGGAATGAGGATTATGGCTATTCATACCGTGATAGCAACTGGAAGCATATACCATTTGATTTTGATATATCATTTGAATGCAGCTTCAATGCCAATGATGTTGAGGATGAGATAGATGGCCTTCCTGAAGGGATCCAGCAGGAATACAGAGGCAGGCATTATGCAATTGCCCGTGAAATTTTTGATAATCCTGAAAACCTGCACAAAATGCTCTTTATGATTGACCAGTTCCCTTTCAGGGATAACAAGCAAAAGATAAAGAACACCGTCAGGTTCAGGTTCTATTACTATGCGCTTTATTTTGGCGCGCCTTCTTTTGCTGAAAGAATGCTAGTGCCTTATGTCCCCTATGCTCACCTTGATGAGTATCTCTCTGCTGCCCGGGAAATTGCCGGCAATGAGCAGTTTGATAAAATTTGCCAGGGAGAATATCACTACCTTCTCCAGGACGTGGCTTTGCTGTATTCTGACCACAGTAATGCTATGGGCATACAGGCAGTTGCAGAAAATAACAGGCAGATGCGTATACTTCTTGATGAAGCATCTTCAGCTAGGGAAGAAACAGGCGCGGTTATATGATTTTTCTTTCCCCGAAAATCCCAGATCCAATCCGAACCATGGTCGCGCCTTCCTCAATTGCTATCCTGTAGGTATCGGACATGCCCATCGAGAGGGTGTCAATAGCCGTGTTGGGAAGATTGAGGGACTTTAGCTGGTCAAATAGCTGTTTTGTCTTCCTAAAGAATGGTCGTGCGTTTTCAGGGTCAGGAGAATAAGGAGCCATGGTCATGAGGCCCCTGAGCAGAAGATTTGGCATTGCTGCAATCCCTTTTGCTAACCCAAGCACTTCTTCAGGATGGATGCCATCCTTGTTTTGCTCCTTTCCACTGTTAATTTCAATCAATACTAGTATGACTTTCCCTGCGTTTTTTGCCCTTCTATTGACTTCTGTTGCCAACTCTAAGCTGCCTATGGTCTGGATAGTGTCAAAGAGGTCTACGGCTAATTTTGCCTTGTTTTTCTGGAGATGGCCGATGAGGTGGAGCCTTGCTTTTCCCTTAAGTAGGGGGTATTTTGTTTCTGCTTCCTGAACGTAATTTTCACCAATGTCAGTTATTCCTGCGTTGATTGCTTTCTCTATTTCAGCGACGGCCCTGGCCTTTGTTGCTGCCAGGATAGTGATATCTTTTGGGACAATTTCTTTTATTTTTCTTGCTGCCTGAGCGATGTCCATGGTCCGGAATAAAGGGGATTCAGAATGCAGCATAAAAAATTATAGGTCTTTGAGTGCCCTGTCAATCTTTTTCTGCTGGAGGCCGTGCTTTTTCAGGTGCTCTTTTATCTGATCCTTGGTGTAGCCTTTCCTTACATTATGCCTGATAAATCCCTGAATCTTGCTGACTTCACTCCGCAGCTTTTCATGTGATTTTGAAAGGGCTATGGCAAGGAAAATAATGATGATGACGACCATCATTAATGAGATGATGAGAATTACCGTATCCTGCTCCTCGCTGCAGTCTTGGTCAGAGCCTTCTGGGCAGTCGGGGTCGCAGACAGCATCCTTTTCCGCATCACAGTAACTGTCAGCAAATCCCTTTGGACAGTCCTGAGGACAGCTCAGGTAATTCTCGTAGCTCCTGCATACCCTGTCACCGCATGGGTTTGCGTAAGAACTGAGGTCATAGGTAAAGGCCGTATTACCTGATGCATCGGTGATTTTTAACATCTTCGCATCCGGATAATACGGAAGCATAAATGAGCTCGTGGATTTCATCGAATCAATAAAATTAAACATTAACGAGTAAATTTCAGAATTCTCCAGATTAACAATCGAGAGCCTGTACCCCTGTATGGAATTCATAGGAAATGAATAATCGCCTTCTTTTAGCTCAATGTTATTTGAGACAAACCTTTCTCCATCATAATCGAGTTGAAGGGCAAGGTATTGATCAGCAAATACACTGCCAGCAAGCGCCAGAATAAACAAACCAAGGGTTAAAATTTTCGATTTCATATTTATTCCACCTTAAACGTTCCTGTTGCTCTCGTGGTTAGCGGACTCCTTGTGGTTGATGGATAATCAGTACACCGTATCTGATACGAGTAATCCCTGCGTTCAAGGTTGGTAAATGGAAACACCTGATAAGATGTACCAACCCGCCAGGCTTTTTCATCAGTTCCAATATTGACATCGCATATAGTCAAGCTTTCATCATATACACTAAACTGGATTTCAACAGCATTTCCATTGACAACACTAGCTGGATTTCTTATACTTGGAGCCTCATTATCATCAGCCTCAGGGGGGATATTAATCCTAAATGTTCCCTGGTTCCTTATACCTTCAACAGGATTAAATAGTAGACTAGGCAGATCCGTGCTTGAGTCAGCAATTGGAGGATATACTATTGAATCAAGTGAGCACCTGATTATCCTTGTCCATTCTCCATTTATTTCACTATAGTCATCACCTGGAATAAACACATTCTGAGTTACAATCCCACCTGGGCGTATCCCAACAATAGATTGAGTAATGTCACTACTGTCAGTTTCAGGATTGGATCCAGGTTTGAATAAGAATAAATAACAGTAAGGAACAAGAACATCGTCAGGGCTATTAATCCTAAACCTAAACTGCCTTTCTCTCAATTGCTCATTTTGTGTTTGATCCACAAACTCGATAACAGGAAGCGATAAATCTGATTCATCATTTGTTGTCCGCGCAACCTGTGCAGCACCGTCTTCTCCGCCAGCATTACCCCCAGCTCCACCAGTTGAAGTTGCTGGGCAATCGGGGACAGTAACTGAGCGAGAACCCCCAATTTGCCATGGATTTTCTCCTTCTGGCGCTTCTACAGCAAAAATATTCACTATATCTCCAGCACTCAACCTGCCTGATGCAGCCCACATTCCATTTCTTGCGCCAATAAAGCCATTTTGTGATGCTGCAAGGAAATTTAGTTGGATTTTCCAGTCATTCTTGTAGAAATGAATGTTGCCATTACCTGACCCACCTGCATATATTTTGTATTGCCCTTCAATGCACCTAATCTCAGTGTCTGCAAAATAATCAGTGTTTGCATTAACGCAGGTATGGACATTACCAACCTGGCTGCACACATTTGTTCCGCATTCTCCTTCCAAAATATGAGTTCCTTCCATTATCCATTCTTCGTTGGAGCATCTTGCAAAAGTTCTTGTTTGGGTGCTGTAGGGCATTGCGCAATAGGTTCCGTCATCTACTCCATTTAGCACCTCAGTCCTTATGTCCCCGCGATTCAACGGCTCAAAAGCGCACTTATCAATGGCTACACAGGTATGCCCGTCACTAGGCCATGTTCTTTTGCAAGCAAAACCCTCGCTGCATCCAGTAATCTCACAACTGTTGACATCAAACAACTGTGCAAGCTTCCTGTGCATTCTTTGAGCATTTGTCGGCGTGCCCAAAACATTGACAGTGTCGGGATTATTGGGGTCGTCTCTATCAAGCGCATAAGCAAACAGATAGGCATCCTGAGTCTGGGCAACCTGCTGTCCTGTTAAGGGGAATTCATAGACGAAACCATAGGCAATATGAGATGGTATGTCCTCCCTGTTAATATGGTAATATCTTACAAGATGGTTTATTGCATCAGTGCCTGTATGGTCTCCAGCAGCAGCAATATTTCTTCCGTTAACCAAGAGACTCTGTATGCTCATAAGATTTTCCCTTTGCGCTTGTGATGTGAATGTAAGCTGTCCGCCTGCTTCTCTTGTTTTTCCGCTCATTGAACTCTTTGGAACACTATACACATCAATCTCTGTCCTGCCGTTTATCCACCTGTCGGGGTCATAGCTCCAGCCGCTGACTTGTAACACAGACGCGCCATCCCTCTCAATAATCATCATGCCATCAATGACGCCATGAGGGGATGACAAAACACAATCATGGTCAATTGCATCAAACATCCCATCAGCATCCTCATCTCCCCACACTCCGTCTCCTGAATCAAAATCGTAGCATTGCTCTTGCGCATTGACATTCTTCGTTACGGCAATAAAAGGCCCATCAGCCCATTCACTGCCCTCTCTGTATTGAAGGACAATCGTAACTGCATTGTCAGCATCCGATGTCCCGATTGTGTTAAGCCTGATAAATCCAGCATCAATACTGCTTGAAAAAGTGATGTCACCGCCGCTGCCTGTCCCCTTTCTCAGCACCCACCTGAAGGGCCCAGTTGGGCCGCTTTGCTCTCTCTTTCCTCTCAAGTAAATCGTTGCGCCCCAGCTTTTGACGATAATATCTGCAGAAGGATGCTCAATGTAAAGGCCGTTTGCAGCCTGCTGGGAACAGCCAGGAATAGGCATCAGGTATTCTTGCAAAGCTTCTTGGTTGTCAACATCAACAGCGAAAATGTGCTGCCTATCTGCTCCAACATGGTTATCAAAGGTTTGCCTCTTTAGCCTCACCAGAGGGGATGGCACGCTAGCAACACTTCCGAAATAGTTGCCTTGGTTTGTCCAGTCATTAAAATAGAAATGCACTCGCCTTGGCACATTGCCATTTACGCTCATCTGCACTTCCCCGTCTTCGCAGTAAAACTGAATCCCGCTGATAAAATCCCCAACTGGCTCTGCATTTGCCCCTACAACCATTCTTGCAGAAGTGATAACGAACAGATCCTCTTTCTCCCTTGTGTTGGGCTTGATAACAATTCCATAATTAGCAATATTACTGCTATCTGCTTCATCAAGTAAAATTGGGACTCTTATTTCCGTTATTTCCATAGTATCGGCATTAAATTGCACAGTATTTTGATTTGAATTAATCCTATCTCCTGATAGTGGCGCATTGTTCCATGTAAGTGTGCTGCCCCAATCTCCCATGAGTTCGAATACATTAAATGCGATTGGAACCCTGTCGGCAATCGCTCCAGCTCCCTCTGCCAGCCTTGCCATTAATACAAGTTGTACTGGCTCATCGCCTCCAATGGCCTCAGCAAGGCCTTCTCCTGAAAACCTGATGTAGGTGTGAACCTGCTTTGCGCTTCCATCACCCATAATGACATACCCAACCTGAGCATCATCATTAGGGAAGGATGTGGGCCTAACAGACTCCAACTCATAAACCCTCTGCAAAGTTTCGGCATTGAACACATCAGCAAATGCAAAAGGCATGACCGTCATCATGATAACCATAAAAAGCAAGACTCTCACCTTAGCTCACCTCAATAGTGGCAGTTGCCATTTCCACTGCTGCTGGGTCATCAACTGTCGGATGCATTAATGGCGTATATTCATCAACATCAACACTCGCTGCTAGACATTTTATGCTCACTTCATAGTTGCTTGGCGCGCTTGCATCAACCTTCACTAATGACTTGCTGTTTCTTCCAGATTCCACAATATACAGCCTTGGATCAGCATCAACACCCTCATAATCCTCGGCTATGCCGCATGCTGTCCTGGTCTCGCTGTAGAAACTGATGCACACATCAACTTCCCCGCTGTTTCTGGTGCTAACTCTAAGGGGAGTAACTATAGCTGTTTCTGAACTTAATGCATCCTCGCAAAGCCTGGCTTTCACAGCCTCGGTGTCCTCATGTGAAGGAGATCTTCTTGCAATCTGCCCATCCATTATGCTGAGGCTCCTGAATATTGCTTCTGGGCTGTACAATTCGCCTGTCAGGAGATCTTTGTGATAATAGGTTGAGCCGCCAGTACCTATGTAGAGCCTTATCTGCCTTGTGCCAGAGATACTTTCGAGTTGTATTGCAGGTATATAGGCGATATGCTCTTCCTGAGCTCCATTAGCTCTCTCAATAGTTATCTTTATGCGCTGGCTTCCAATATTCACTTCCTCATTGCTTCCTACATTTATCGCAACTGCAAGGGTCTGGATAAGGGAATCAAAAATAGTTGTGCCTGGCTGGCTGAGAATGAACGCATGGTCAGGCTGGTTTTTTGCAATCCTTCCTACAGGGACACCTGAGACTGCTGCAGTATTAGGGTGGATGGTGAATCCAAATGCATGGGTATTTCCATTATAGGCAGCGGAGTCAAGGGCTTCAATGGTTAATATCCTGTCATGGGTAGCTGCTTGCGTGTTTGCTCTTCTTGCAAGCAATTGAACCAGTAAGGCAGCGTTCTCAGCTATGTCTGTTGCCGTATATTTTATGCCTGTGCCGTCTTTGCCCGCATCCTGGTAATAAGAATCACCGGTCAAAAGGTCAATATAAAGCCTGAACCTGTTGGCGCCAACAGGGACATTGACCCTTGGCACATAGGCAGATACTACTGAACCGTCATTGAACCTGATGGTAAGGGTTTGCTCACCAATAATCATATGGCCTGCGCCTGCTGCCCCCTGCGCAAGGGTGTTTACCCCAACAGCAAGAATCTCAAAGGAGTTTTCTATGATATTGTCCTGGCCGCTTACCCTGTTGTATTGGCTGCCTTTGGTCAATGAACCAATGTGCCCTTCATCCTGATAATTATTCTTGTTGATGACATAGAATTGGAGGTTGTGGCTGTTCCCTATTGCATTGTCTGAATCAATGTCTTCTATCTCGAGAACTGAGCGTGCAAGATACCTGTCGTGGTTTGCGTATTCCCTCAAAATCTCTTCTGCGGAAAGCCTTTGCCCATTCCCGTTATAGTTGGGCTCTTTGAATCCTGGATCCTGAAAATAGGCAAGCCCAGTCTGAAGGTCAAGGTATAATCTTAGATTCCTTGATGCGGGAATATATAAGCCAGGGAGATAGGCGTCAACAGATGAGCCATCTGAAAAGGTGAAGGTCAATGTCTGCTGCCTGAGCCTTGCTGCTGTTGTGCCAATGGTATCTATTGCAACTGCGAGAATCTGGAGACGTGGGTTGTATTCCAGGGGGGGATAAACTATGGTGAAAGAGGTCCCTACCATGTCTCCAACTTTGGTTCCAAATTCCCATCCCCGATTGCCCCTCACACGGTCATGAAGGGTAATGCTGAACCTATTGTTAGCTGCGCTTTCTGGCCGCAATGATGTGGTAATGCCTGTTACGGTTACCGTTTCTCTTTGTCCATCTCCTTCTATGGTAGCTCCATCAGCACTGGCAACGCCCCCTCCTTCCCGCCTGACTTCGATGATAGCCCGAAACCTTTTGTAGTTGGCCGTTTTGCCTTCACCGAGTGGCGAGATGGAAAAAAGGACAAGCCCCTCATCTACCAATCTGTCTTTCAATGCAGTGATATCAAGGCCATCTGCCATGGATTCATGCCATTGATAGAGGGGTGACTGATCGCTGACACTCCCGCTTTGGCTAACAAAGTCAGAGAGAGAGATATCTTCCCATGCGCTCTCGTCCATTGTAGCTATGCCTATTGATTGAACATCCTCATCATAATCCGTAGAATCACTTAAGGCGGAGCTTGGAGCTAGCTTCAGCCTGACTTCAGTCACTTCTTCACTATTTGGGATAGCTGCCCTGATAGCCGCAACCAGATTTCCTTTGACTGTCTCGCCTCTGACATTATTTGCTCGGTATTCTCCTATCTGGAGATGGCACGAGGGGTGAATACACTTCTCATTAAATTCAACCACGTCATCATCAGCATAAAACCATCCCCGCTGGACAATCTGAGCGATTTCAGCAGAGGCAAAAAGAGGCAGGAGCAGAAGGGCAAAGAGGGACATTGCTAGTATTGCTGGTTTCATTTTTTACTGCCTTATGGTAATGCTTTTTTGCGCCATGGCTGGAGGGGTTTCAAGGTTGCTAGAATCTGCGCCACACCATACCATGACATTGATACTTGCAGAACTAAAGTCAGGATTGATGAGCATCAATGCTTTCATGGTTTCTCCTGAGGCAAGGAGTGATGAGCCAAAATTCATCTCAATCCCGTCTGGAGGGTCAACTGCAAACTTGCAATACTGCGTTTCTCCAGTATGATAATACCCTAAACAAACAACCTTTGGCTTTCCGTCCCTCAGAGCAACAGACTCAGGAGACACGGCCAGGCGATAGTCTTGTGAAGGCTCTGCAGTGCAGGTGCCTAATGCCTCTTCGAGCCTGTTTTCTGCCTTGCTTTGCATGCTGGAAATAAGCCCTATCCCAAGTGCCAGAAACCCTACAGCGAGGACGAGAATGACTATTGCATTGATAGAAAGATTAAAACTACCTCGAATGCCTCTTTTTTGCAACATTACCCGATTCCCACGGCTGATTCTTACTATTCTTCTTTTTAATACTTTCGGTGGGTGGTAATAGTTCACCATCCAGAGAAACCCTATCGGG
>Ga0208373_1001616_pt1 | contig 28989 bp, 26 predicted proteins | sample RifOxyC2_FD_184036 | JGI IMG/M metagenome (GOLD analysis project Ga0208373, IMG submission 184036) | Soil microbial communities from Rifle, Colorado - Rifle Oxygen_injection C2 (SPAdes) | ecosystem: Environmental > Terrestrial > Deep subsurface > Rock core/Sediment | place: Rifle, Colorado... | reverse complement strand
TCGTTAAAGTTACAAATAAACAGCCGAGAATTTCGCACATCCGCGCCAGTCATATTTTAATAGATTTTATAAACGATGCCGGAGAAGCTGATACTGTTGAAGCAAAAGCTAAAATTGATTCTATAGAGACGAGGTTGAAAGCAGGAGAAGACTTTGCAAAACTTGCAATGGAATATTCTGAAGACCCGGGCTCGAAGGATAAAGGAGGCGACCTTGGTTATTTCGAAAGAAGAAGTATGGTTAAAGAATTTGATGAAACGGCATTTAGCCTCGAAGTCGGTCAGGTTTCCGATGTGGTCGGGACAAGGTTCGGTTTTCACATAATTAAAGTGACAGAGAAAAAACCCGGTTCCACCTTTGAAGAAGAAAGAGATAATCTTAAGGAAACTTTTCAGAAGCAGAGTTATAGCTTTGTGCATGATAATTTTATTAATAATCTCCGCACCAAGTACAACTATCAGGTTAATGATTCTACTCTGAACAACATACTTTCAAAAAGCGATTCTGTAAAACTTGATGAAAACCATCCTGCTCTTGAGGAACTAAAAGATTTAAACCTTTTTAGTTATGCAGGAAAAAATATTACCGTGGGAGAATTTTTTGGAAAGGTTACTGACAAAAAGAATTACTATGCAAAGCTTATAAACAAATCTATCCTAGATGAAGCAGTAAAAGCCGTAAGTGAAGATTATCTTCTGGAAGAGGAGGCGATGGGCCTGGAAAAAACAGATGTGGAATTTGCATCTTTAATGGAAGATTATAGAAACGGTGTATTTATTTTTAAGCTTCAGGAAGATGAAGTCTGGAACAAGATTAAAGCTGATAGTTCCAGCCTTTACAAGTATTACTTGGAAACAAATGACAATTATGTCTGGTCAGACAGAGTTAGTTTTGCCGAAATATTTTCTGCTAAGGATTCTTTAATTAATTACTATTACAGCCTTTTACAAAGTGGTGCTGACTTTGATTCTTTGGTGACTGCCAGAACTGAAAGGGCTGGAATGCGGGAGAAGGGAGGAAAATATCTTCTAGACGGTGTCAGTACATCGCCGCTTTATGAAGAGGCGAACAAACTTGAAAATCCCGGAGATTATTCGGGTCCTTTCCAGAACAAGGGTGGTTATTCAATAGTAAAGTTGATAGAGAAAGATGCACCAAAGCCTAAAACTTTTGAAGAAGCCAGAGCCGAAGTAGCCGGGATGTATCAGGAAAATGAAAGCAAAAGATTAGATCGAGAATATATAGAAAGTTTAAAAAAGAGGTATAAACCCGTTGTCTTTTATTCGGAACTTGAAAAAGCATTTAAAGAAGAAAAATAATTTATTTGTCATTCTTTTTACTGCTGTATTTATTTCAGGTTGCAGTAAAGAACCGGACAGAGCAGACTATGTTGCAAGGGTTAATAGTTCGTATCTCACACAGAATGAACTGGATGCTATGACCGATACTTCGAAGAGTAAAAATAATTTTTACAAAAGTGAAATTATCAGGAACTGGATTGACCAGGAATTATTATATCAGCAGGCTGTTAGTGAAGGAATTATTGATGAGGATGAATTTAACAGGATTATCGATGAATCAAGAAAATCGCTTGCAGGGGCTATACTGATGAAACAGGTTTCGGAAAAATATGATTTTACTTACAGCCAGGAAGACCTTAATAAATTCTTTGAAGCGCACAAAAATGAGTTTAAACTGTTACAGAACGCTTATGTTGTTAACCTGGTTGAATTTAATAATGAGAACGATGCAATAATGTTCAGGAGTTCAGCTTTTGAAAACGGATGGCAAAAAGCGACTGAACCGGGGAACAATATTCCGTTTACTAAGGAAGAATTACAGATATTACTTATGGAGGATGAAATATATCCTTCTGAGTTGAAGAACGTTCTCGTTGAATTATATCCGCAGGAAGTAAGCATTATTATTTCTCCCGACTCATCAACTTTTATGATTGCCCAGTTGTTGGATAAATACTCTGCCGGAACCGTCCCGCCTTTTGAGTTTATAAAGAACAAGGTTGAAGACGGCTTTGTTTCATTTGAAAAAAAGAAAATTATTAATGAATATATCAAACAGCTCTACGCTGATAATGATATAGAAATAAAAAATTAGGATAGCTGATGAAGTTTAAAGTAATCTTCTTGTTTATTATTTGCCCTGTTATTCTGAATGCACAGGAAATGCTCGATAAGATAGTTGCTGTAGTAGATGATGAAATAATTCTTAAAAGCGAGTTGGACTTTCAGGCAAACCTTTTGGCTGCACAAAGAAATACGAATCCTGCTGCCTCAGGTTTTAAGCAAAGTGTTTTGAATGCGCTGATCGAAGAAAAACTGGTCTTTGCACAGGCAAATCTCGATTCAATTGTAGTTTCGGATGATGAAGTTACGCAAAGAATCACTTACCAGATTGATTTATTTATCCAGCAGTACGGTTCAAAGGAAAGGGTTGAACAGATTTACGGAATGAGCATCGAAAAAATTAAAAGAGAGCTGAGGGATGAAGTCAGAAAAAACCTGATGATTCAACGGCTGAAGGACCAGAAATTTGCGTCTGTTGAAACATCCCGGCGTGAGGTTGAAGATTTCTTTAATACTTTTAAAGATAGTATAGGTGTTATTCCTGAGAAAGTTAAAATCTCACATATTTACAGAAATCCTAGAGCCTCGGAAAAGGTAAGACAGGAAGCACTGAATTTTGCAAAATCACTTTTGGATTCAGTTAAAGCAGGAATGGATTTTGCCGGACTGGCTTCAAAATATTCTGATGACCCTGCCAGTGCAAAGCAGGGAGGCGATCTCGGTTTTGTGAAACGTGGAATTTTTTATCCCGAGTTCGAGTCTGCTGCATTTTCTCTCGAAATTGGACAAACCTCCGATCCGGTCGAATCCCCGGTAGGATTTCATATTATTCAGTTGCTCGAGAAAAGAGGAGAATCAATACACACAAGGCACATACTCGTAAAAATTAAAGCCGATGATCAGGCTGATCTTAAAACAATCGATTTCCTTTCCGATGTTCGTGATAGTATAATTAAAGGGAATGGAACGTTTGATGATTACGCAAAGAAATATAGTGAGGATAAACAAACCGCTGTTTTCGGCGGTGAGCTGGGAACTTTTTATCTGAACCAGCTCGATAAAGCTTTGCTCGATCCTGTTTCAAAACTTAAGGAAGGTGAAATCAGCTTTCCACGTAGAATTGAATATGGTCCTGAAAACTACGGTTACCATATTGTTTTTCTTGAAGAAAGAACAGCACAGCATACTGCAAGCTTGGAGAAGGATTTTACAGAAATAAAAAAACTTGCCGACGAATATAAAAGGCAGGATAAATATCAGGAGTGGATTGAAGAACTGAAAGAGAAAATTTTCTGGGAACTAAGATTATAAAAGTATGGCTGAATGATTGAATGTATGTGGGAATTCCATATTCAATCTGAAACCATTTCTGAAATTTAAATAGGAATTTATATTGAAAGACTCTACGGAGATACAAGATGATGTTAAATTGGTTGAGAAGTTAAGTGTAACCGTAAAGAATGTTAAAAATGAAATTGCCAAAGTTATTGTCGGGCAGGATGAAATAATTGATCAGCTTTTAATTTCTCTTTTTGCAAAGGGGCATTGTTTGCTGATCGGTGTTCCGGGGCTTGCGAAAACTCTCCTTATAAAAACTCTTGCAGAAGTAATGGATCTGAAATTCAACAGGGTGCAATTTACTCCCGATCTTATGCCGAGCGATATAACCGGAACTGAAATAATCGAAGAAGATTCTATTACCAAAAAGAGAAGCTTCAGGTTCGTTTCGGGTCCCATCTTTGCAAATGTCGTTCTTGCGGATGAAATAAACAGGACTCCTCCCAAAACACAGGCTGCACTTCTTGAAGCAATGCAGGAACATAAAGTTACTGCTGCCGGTGTTACCTACACTCTCGATGAACCTTTCTTTGTGCTTGCTACTCAAAACCCGATTGAGCAGGAAGGAACATATCCTTTACCCGAAGCACAATTGGACAGGTTTATGTTCAACCTCTGGCTGGATTATCCTTCGTTTAAGGAAGAAGTAAAAGTAGTGCAAACTACAACGAGCCAGTACAAACCGGAATTGAAAAAAGTTCTTAATGCTGAAGAGATAATAAACTTCCAGGAGCTTGTAAGAAAAGTTCCTGTTGCCGATAACGTAATTAAATTTGCCGTTAATGTTGCAAATAAAACCCGACCTTCCAACGGGAATTCTCCACAATTCGTTAAGGACTGGATTACCTGGGGTGCCGGACCGAGAGCGTCTCAGTATTTAATCCTCGGTGCAAAAACAAGAGCAATCATCGGGGGAAGGTTTACGCCGAATATTGATGACGTAAAGCTGGTTATGGTTCCGGTTCTCCGCCACAGGATTATAACAAACTTTAATGCCGAAGCAGATGGAATTACTTCTCTTGAAGTAATAAATAAACTGATGAAAGAAGTTAGCACTTAATTTCATACCTGTTCATATTTGTCCCCTAACAACTGAGCCTCTTTTTCCCCTTTGCTTATTGAAAGCAAAATAATAAGTTTGCTGGAAATAAATGATTAAGCAGGGGTTGCATACTGAATGAAAATTTTTGATCCCGTTATGATAAAAAGAAGATTTTTGCTTCAAGCGGGTGTGCAATGTTCTGCCCAATTGATAACCGGCAATTCAGTATAAGTAATAGTTCAGGTAAAATAAAGGAGGGTAAAATGATTTTTAAAAAATATATTTGCTGGCTGAATTTATTAATTATTGTTTTATTTGATCAAACATTTTCCCAGTCAATAGGAATTGTTTATGAAGCTAGCTCTTTAAATACTAACAATAGTGTGTATAATGTATTCACTGAAAATCCACCCAAAGGTATGATTAAAAATATATTTTTTGACTACAGCGGATTTCTATCTGAGTCATTTCAAATGTCCCTTAGAGTAGGCTATGGTTGGAATGTTTACAAAATGAGTTATAAAGGTTCGGGCAGTGAAACAATCAATGAAGAAGATACCTACGGAATACCTTTTGAATTAGATTTAAAGTATCAACATTATATTGAGAAGGATTCCGTTTTTGAACCATTAATTGGTATTGGTGGCGGATATTATCACTACACAACTAAAGATAAAAGCATCTATAATGATTCTTCTGAAGAGCAGAAATATATAACAAAGGGATTTTCTCAATACATCATTTTTGGTTTGAATATACATTTGTCTGAAAAGATAACCAATAGTATTCGCTTTAAAAAAATTATGATACATAGTATTTCAACAAAATATGAAGTTGCAAGCGGAAGCTACGAAAAAGATTATGTGCAACCGAATGGATTCAATGATTTAGCTATTTCTTTAGGAATATTTTATACGCTTTAAAAACCAAGGGCGTAAGGTGTTAAGATTAATATTTATTTCCTGGTTTTTGATTTTAGTATTTACCAGTTGTAACAAGGGAAATATAACTGAATCTTACAATTATGAAAGAGACACACCTTTTTGGCTAAAAGAAAAAATTGATAGTATGTCTGTCAATCAACTCTACTACGGAGCCAAAGTATACAGGTATACCTGTGAACAGGAATTACGTGTACCACATTACGGTTCCAATATGGTCCTGCGTATATTGTGAGGTGTACGATTATTATGGTAATAAAATTGAGTTTACAGAAGATGAGTTTTCAGATTTTATAAATAATAAAACTGAAGAAACTCTTGTTTGGGAATGACCTGCGCCAAGCAGGAATCTCTAGCGCAAAATCTCTATTTCATTGCATAATTCTGACAAAGAAAAATTTTATAAAAGTTTGTATTTATTTTTTTATCAGTATAAATTTCTATCATAATTTCGTGTAATAGAATCAAGGAGTATAGTGTGATTAATTTTAATAAAATTTTGTTTCTTTCACTTTTTTCATCATTATTTTTCTTAATTGGATTAAAAGCACAATCTAAAGACACGGTTAATCAAGCTTCGGAAAAGGTATTTAATATTCAGAATTGTGTAAATGAATTTGATAGGGAAGGAGCGGTTGATACAAAAGTCGGATACCAGTACTGGTTTGTAGATAAAGAATTTCTGGATGGAAGAACTTTAAAAATGAGCGTTGTCGATCCGCACCAGGCGACACACGCACCTCATAGTCATAATGAAGACGAGTTCTTTTTTGTTCTTGAAGGCACTGCTGAATTCTATCTTAACGGTGAGACGAAGGTTGCCGGACCTTTAACGAGTTTTTATTGTCCTCCAAACTCGGAACATGGAATAAAAAATGTCGGTGACACAGAATTAAAATATCTGGTAATAAAAAAATATGAAACGAAATGACTAAATCTTATTTAAATATTATAGCTGAAACCCTGGTTTTAGTATTTGCATTTGCTTGTTCATCTTTTGCTCAGGAAAGTTCGGAAATTAGTGTGGCTGGATTTTATGATAGTGCCCATCACTGGTATGATATTCACGATGAAGACAGGATTATAGAACCTCTTTCCGATCAAAAGAGATATGATCCCTCTGAAGTGACTGAGATATCTGATAACATTTTACTTTTTCAGAAAAGTAATGGAGGCTGGGCAAAAAATTATGATATGAGGGCGATCTTAACAAAAGAACAGATAGCGGCAGTTCTGAATGCAAAAGATGAAACCAACACTACTTTCGATAACGGCGCAACACATTCGCAGATTCAATATCTCGCTGAGGCTTTTACGGCAACAAAGGTTGAAAAGTACAAAGAAGCTTGTATTAGAGGAATCGAATTCATTCTTGAAGCTCAATACGGTAACGGCGGTTGGCCCCAGTTTTATCCGGATACGAGCGGCTACAGGAAGTACATCACCTTTAACGACGGTGCTATGATTGGAGTGATGGAAATGTTGCATCGTATAGTTACTAAATCGGCGGAATATTCTTTCGTTGATACTGAACTTTATGAAAAAATTAAAAGATCTTTTCTAACAGGTATTGATTGCATTCTTAAAAGCCAGATAAAAGAAGATGGTGAGTTGACTGTGTGGTGCCAGCAGCATGACAATATTAGTTTGCAGCCGCAGAACGCCCGCACTTTTGAACCTGCGGCAATTTGTAATGGCGAAAGTGCCGGCATTATAAAAATTTTGATGTCGGTTAAAAATCCTGGTGAAGAAATAATAAATTCAGTCCAGAGTGCAGTTAAATGGTTTGAGAAATCAAAGATTTTGGGAGTTAAACCCAAAAGAATTTGGTCAACAAAGGAAGACTATCAATATCACTCAACCAGCACGGATGTTATTGCTGTTGATGATCCCGATGCGCCACCGGTTTGGGCGCGCTTTTACGAACTATGTACTCATAAGCCAATGTTCTGCAGGCGTGATGGGAAAATAGTTTATAAGCTCTCCGATGTTGAAAGAGAGAGGCGAACAGGTTATGCGTGGTATATTTATTCACCCCAGGAAATACTCGATCATTATCCTGTATGGCAAAAAAGATGGGCGCCTGAGCTCAACGTTTTAGAGTAAGATATTTTAAGCTTGCAGGAAGTAAGTATCTAAAATTTCATCATGGGAGTTCCTCTTTTACAAAGTTGAACGGGCACACCGAAGGGATCCCGCAACATTACGAGGTTTGAGCCGTCATTAAGCTTTAAATCTTCTTCAAGGGTTGCACCTTCATTTAACAGTTTGTTCTTTAAAGATATAGTATCTTCAACCATAAAAGCGAAATGAAACTCCAGTGGATGTGCGCTTTTATGATCAGGTATCTTTGCCGAAGTGTTTGAGTAAATCTCGAGAACAACCCGTCCTGTTTTATCCGCAAGGAAACGGGTGAATGGAGATTTGTCAATTGATCTTACAATTTTCATTTCAAGATTATCGACATACCATTTAGCCATTTCAACAGGGTTTGAAACGTTCAACGCAAAGTGTTCGAATATCATTGTAGCCTCATTTTTTTATTTGATCTTATTATTTCCGACAGATGTTATTTTCAAAAATAATAATAATCCGTGGATTTGTTAATTTTGTTCCGGAAACAATTTTGAATTTGAACAATGAAAATCTTTTTAATACTCTTTTGCCTGGTATCATATTTTCTGAATGCACAGGATAATATTTTGCAAAGGGATACTTCATTTACCGTTTACAGTGCGTTTGAAAAGGAGAGTAAAAAATATCCTTTCATTAAAATTGTAAAACCTGAACTTCCACAGGGTGTTGTTGCAGAATGGAATGTTGTTTATAAATCTTATAAAGAGCGCCAGTTGCATCTCGATATTTTTCGCCCTGAAAACAGGAATAAATATCCTGCTGTTTTATTAATTCATGGAGGCGGCTGGAGCTCCGGCAATAAATCACATTTGGTACCGTTGGCACAAAAGCTTGCATCGCATGGTTATGTAACTGCTTCTGCCGAGTACAGGCTTTCACCCGAGGCAAAATATCCGGCAGCAATCTATGATATTAAATCTGCCGTAAGATGGCTGAGAGCGAATGCCGGTAATTATAATATCGATACAAACAAAATTGCTATACTTGGTTGTTCAGCAGGCGGACATCTTGCTGCTCTTGTGGGCACCACTAACGGATTATTTGAGTTTGAAGGGAAGGCAGGAAATATTGATCATTCAAGCTATGTTCAGGCAATTGTTGATATTGACGGAGTGCTTGATTTTACAGATCCCAATGAAAGCGGAAAGGATAATGATCCGCTCAAGCCATCTGCAGGAAAAAAGTGGCTGGGATACTCTTATAAAGATAATCCTGATATTTGGATAGAGGTATCACCGCTTACTTATGTTGGAAAAGATACTCCACCAATCGGTTTTATTAATAGTTCACTTGAGCGTTTTCATGCCGGGCGGGATGAAATGATCGAAATATTGAAAAAGTATAAAATATATTATGAGGTTTATACAATTCCCGATACACCTCATCCTTTCTGGTTGTTTCATCCATGGTTTCAGCAGACTTTTGAATTTGTAATAAGTTTTCTGGATAAATCCTTAAAGTAGAAATGAATTAATAATTTCGCATAACATTGTATAATACCGTTCATCACAATTTCCCGCTAAGTACATTTATATATATTGCATTTCCACCGATTACTCTTTAAGTTTTTTACATTCACGCGGCAGTTTCAAATATATTCTTTAAAAGAGGTGAGCTTTTTTAACTCTCACTTATTTAATTCATTATTTGCTTTACAATAAAAGGAGATTTTTATGAATCGTTCTCTTTTAACAAATCTTTTTTCTCTGCTTTTCTTCCTGTTATTAATTTCGGGTTGTACAAAAAAGGAGGATGCTGATAAAATTCCTGTAACGACTTCTTCTGCTGAGGCTGAGGGGGAATTTTTAAAGGGGAGAGACCTGTTTGATAAGTTGAGACTTCAGAATTCTCTTCAATATTTTGAGGAAGCGATAGAGAAAGATAAAAATTTTGCTTTAGCTTATTATTATGATGCGCTTGCAAGTCCTACAGCTAAAAGATTTTTTGAGCAATTGGATAAAGCAGTTGCATTAGCTGATAACGTTTCGGAGGGAGAGAAATTAGTTATACTTGCCTCACAAGCCGGGGCTAACGGTAACCCTGCAAAACAGAAAGAACATTTAACCAAACTTGTGGAACTTTATCCGAATGATGAGAGAGCTCTAAGCCTGTTGGGTACGTTTTATTTTGTTCAACAGCAATATGATGATGCTGTTATGCAGTTAAAGAAAGCAACCGAAGTAGCACCTGATTATTCAGCACCATATAACATGTTGGGTTATTCCCTGAAGAATCTGGGAAAATATGATGAGGCAGGGAAAGCTTTTGAAAAGTACACTAAGTTGATACCTGATGATCCGAATCCGTATGATTCTTACGCCGAATTATTAATGAAAGCGGGCAAGTATGAAGAATCAATAGAGCAGTATAAAAAAGCCTTATCTATCGATCCGAATTTCGTGGCATCGCACATAGGAATTGCAACCAATTATAATTACATGGGTAAGTATGATGAAGCAAGAAGCCAGTTACAAAAGTTATATGGTATGGCACGAAACGACGGCGAAAAACGCGCAGCACTCTTCTCAATGACGGTGTCTTATCTTGATGAAGGGAATACTGAAATGGCACTGAAAGAAATGGAGAAACAAAATCAGCTTGGTGCACAAATTAATGATGCTGCTGCAATTTCGGGAGACCTGAATACAATAGGAAATATTCTTTTTGAAGAAGGGAAATATGATGATGCTTTATCGAATTATAATAAATCACTTCAGGTTATGGAAGAATCTAATCTTTCAGAAGAAGTAAAAGAAAATACTAGAAGATTTGCTCTTTATAACCAGTCCCGTGTTGCTTTGATGAAAAATGATCTTGCTACTGCAAAAGCCAGGTCAAAAGAATTTGGCGAGAAAGCTAATGCTGCAAATAATACTTTTCAGAAATGGTTGTCTCACGAGCTCGAAGGATTGATTGCTTTGAAGGAGAAAAATTACGATAAAGCAGAAGTAGAACTCAAGCAGGCAAACATGCAAAATCCTTATACGTATTATAGGCTTGCATTAGTTTATAAGGGGAAAAATGATAAGGAAAGCGCAAAGACACAGTGCGAGATGGCAATTAATTTTAACTCATTAAATAATATGAACCAGTCGTTTGCCAGGACAAAGGGAAAAGAAATGCTTACTTCCTTATAGCCTGAAATCTATGTCCAATTTTTTTAGTCTGAGCTTGCTCGCCTTGCTTCGCAGTCGAAGCAGGTCGAAGACTTACGATTCAAAATAAATCTGCCTGTCGGCAGACAGGTTCACACTTCGACCTGCCTTGCCGGCAGGCAGGCTCAGTGTGACACTTTTCTTTTCTGTATTCACTAAAAGTTATAATCTTGCAATTCTATAGTTTTTAAATGCAAAGTACATTTCCTTTAAAAGTGTTCTGATAACAGCCGTAGTAGGCACTGCAAGCAACATTCCTAAAATGCCGAATAACTGGCTTCCCGTAATTATAAGAAGTATAATAATGACAGGATGCATATCCACACTTTTTGAAAAAACAAAAGGCTGAACGAAGCCGTTATCGGCAGTATAAACAAGAGCCATTAAAAGAATGATATATGGAATTTGCGAGACATCACCGAACTGAATTATTGAAATAATAATAGCGGGCACACCACCTAAAATAGGACCTAGATAGGGAACAAGATGACCAAGACCGGCAATTACACCTAAAGGCAATGCATTTTCTATTCCTATAAGGTAGAACCCGAGACCACAGAACGTTCCTACAAAAGCAGCATCGAATATCCATGCTCTTACAAATCTGCCAACCTGTACATTTACTTTCTTTAAAATGTAGTAAGATATTTCAAAATAGTTATTCGGCATAACCTGGAGAATTCCCTGGAGAATGCGCCGGCTATCTTTTAATAAAAAGAAGGTTATGAATGGTACGATAACCAGTATTGCAATAACCGAAACAATACTTGACAGAAGAATTGAAATAGAATCAAACGAATTGATAATCTGGTTCGAAATGAAATCTTCTACTTTTTTCGATAATTCCCCTAAAGGGAAAAATGGGAGAAACGAATATATTTCCTTTTCTATTTTAAATAACTGATCATGAAGTGAATAGACATGAAGCGTTTCAATTAATTGGTTCATCTGGTATGTAAACCTGGGGATAAAAAAAGAAAAACCAATGTAAGCAAACAAACCGACTCCAATAAAAATAAAGAGTGTAGAAGCAAGTCTGTTAAATCCTTCCTGCTCAAGCATTGTTACAAGAGGGTGAAAGATAAACATCAGCAATACTGAAGCAATAAGTATTATGATAATGTCAGACAGCAAGTAGATCAGATACAGAAATAAGAAAATTCCCACTGCCCACAAAAGTACTTTGGTAAATTTCCTGGATGTTATTTCAGTCATATACTTTATTATTATTTGTTTATTCTACTGATTCTACTCTTCTGATGCCGGGAACTTCACGAAGCAATGCCCTTTCAATTCCTGCCCTTAAAGTAATTACTGATAAAGGACAAATACCGCAGGCACCTGTTAATTTCACTTTTACTATTCCGTCATCTGATACTTCAACTAGTTGAAGATCACCGTTATCTGCCTGGAGAAAGGGTCTTATTGACTCAAGCGCCTTTTTAATTTTATCTTCCATTCTGTTATCAGTCTTCATCATTGTCAAGCAGTATCTCGACTTTAGAGACAGCATTTAAGTTAATTAAATTAACCTGTTCAGCAAGATTTCTTGAAATGTCCATAATAATTTCGGAGTATTCTGTATCGGGAAGATCAAAGACGATCGGTATTCCTTTGTCTCCACCGATTCTTATTTTTGGATTAATAGGGATTCCGCCAAGGAAAGGAACATGTAATTCTTTAGAAAGTTTTTCTCCTCCTCCGAATCCGAATATATCATATTTTTTCCCTGTATCGGGAGCGAGGAAGTAACTCATATTTTCAACAACTCCGGCAACAGGCACGTTAACACGGTTGAACATTTTTAAAGCTTTTCTTGCATCAATTAAGGAAACCTCCTGTGGAGTTGTAACTATAACGGCTCCTGTGAGCGGAATAGTCTGGACAAGAGTTAATTGGATATCGCCAGTACCCGGAGGCATATCAAACAAAAGATAATCGAGTTCGCTCCAATCAACATCGGACATAAATTGTTTTACAGCGCCGCTTGCCATCGGTCCCCTCCAGATTACCGGTGCGTCATCATCAACAAGGAAACCTATAGAGATCATTTTTATCCCATAGTTTTCCAAAGGATGCATTACAACCTTGCCGTCTCTCTGGTACACTTTCGGTCTCTCCTTTATTCCAAGCATAAGAGGTATGCTTGGTCCATAAACATCAGCGTCTATCAGTCCTACATTTGCGCCATCTTTTGCAAGCGCAACAGCAAGATTAACTGCAACCGTACTTTTACCAACACCACCCTTACCGCTTGCAACTGCGATAGTGTTTTTTACACCCGGCAATATTGCATCTTTTCTTTTATCTGAATGGGATGTGATCTTAGCCAGGATGTTTACTTTTATATTCTGCAATTGCGGAAAGTCTTCTTTAATAGCATTTGCTAATTTATTTTTTAATTCTTCGTTAATGGCTGTTTGTGGAACAGGTATTGAAATGTCTAAAGAAAGATCATTTTCTCTAAGATCGAGTTTCTTTATTGAATTCAGCAGAAAATGTTTTTTATCAACATTCGGATCGTCAATTTTTTTTAGTGTGTTAAGTATTTCGCTTTTAGTTATTTCAGGCATGAAGATTTTCTTTAATTAAAACTCAGAGAAAGTTAGCAAATTTAGAACAAAAATTGAATTCTGCTAAAACAGTTGTGAATTAAAAGGATATGTTATCGAATAGTGGACGCTTTGGTTTTTAAATATCCCGCAGAGGATTTTACAGAATAATCCATTAACCATTCCTGGGAATTTATTTTTTTATTTTCATTTTTAACATTGATTCTTGTGTAAGTCATATCATCCTGAAGTTTCCGTGCTTTAACGCTGTCTTTAAGAGAAACCTTAAGTAAACTTTTTATGAGTTCGCTTTTTATTTTTTCATCTTCAACCGGCCAGGCAATTTCAACTCTCCTGTCAAGATTTCTCTGCATAAAATCCGCACTGCTTAAGTAAACTTCTTCATCACCATTATTATAAAAGTATAAAACCCTGCTGTGCTCGAGGTATCTTCCTACAATACTGACTACGTTAATATTCAGACTTAGCCCCGGGACATTTGGAATGAGGCAGCAAATTCCTCTTATAATCAGATAGATCTTAACGCCCGCATTTGAAGCTTCGTAAAGTGCAGAAATAAGTGTCGGGTCAACAAGCGAGTTTAGTTTAAGAATAATTCTTCCCTTGCCCCCGGCTTGAATATTTTTTATTTCTCTTAGAATTAATTCAAGGAATTTTTCGCGCATATTGATTGGTGCAACAATAAGTTTTTTGAAGTCCGATTGTCTTGAGTAACCTGTAAGATAATTAAAAACATCTGTTACATCGGAACAGATTTCGGGATTAAAAGTAAAGTATCCCAGATCGGTATAAAGCTTGGCAGTGGTTGCATTGTAATTGCCGGTAGATAAGTGTACGTATCTTTTAACTCCATCCGATTCGCGCCTTACAACTAATGTCATTTTAGCGTGAGTCTTTAATCCGACTAAACCATACACAACATGAACTCCTACTTTTTCCAATTCCCTCGCCCAGAAAATATTATTCTCCTCATCAAATCTTGCTTTCAATTCAACAAGCACAGCAACCTGTTTGCCTCTTTCAGCAGCTTCTACCAGGTATTCTATTATCGGTGATGTAGAGCCGACCCTGTATAATGTTTGCTTGATTGCAAGAACATCCGGGTCCTGTGCAGCTTGTTTTATGAATTCAATGACCGGGGCAAAAGCATGATAAGGATGATGAAGCAAAATATCCTTCTGCCTTATTACGCCCCAAAAATCATCTTCCTCCTCAAATACTTTAGGAATAACAGGGTAATATGGTTTTGATTTCAACTGGTGCAGCGGCAGATCGTATAAAGATATAACATCGCTAAGTCCCAAGGGACCCTCGAGTACATGAACATCCTCTTTTTTTATCTGGAGATTTTCAATTAATGTATCGAGCATGAAATCGGGCATTTTGCTTGCTACTTCAAGTCTAACCACGCTGCCGAATCTTCTTTGTCTTATATTCTCTTCAATTACACTTAAGAGATCATCGGCTTCATCTTCCTGCAATTCAATATCCGTATCCCTTGTAATTCTGAAACGGTGAGCTTCAAGAATTTCCATTCCCGGGAAAAGCATAGAAAGATTTGCTTTAATAAGATCACCAAGCCAGATGAATTTTGCCGAGAACTGTCCGTTAGCCTGTATTTTTTTCTCAGGTTTTATTATTGAATCAACCTGCATTAATCGCGGGAGAATATTCGGTACTTTCACTCTTGCAAAATGATTTTCACCGTTGGGTTTTCTTACAAGTATTGCCAGCGAAAGACTTAAATTGGAGATGTAGGGAAAAGGTCTGCCGGGATCGAAAGCAAGCGGGGTTAAAACAGGGAAAATTTCTTTCTTAAAATATTCGTTTAATTTATCTTTTTCTTCACCTGAAAGATCATCATATTCTGCAATTATGATATTATGTTCTTTTAAAGAAGGAACTATTTCAGTTGACCAGAGCTCCAACGTTGTTTTAAGCATTGGTTTTAAGAATTTCTCAATTTTCTGAAGCTGCTCTGTTGGAGTTAAACCGTCAATTGTAGGCTCTAAAACATTTGCGACAATCTGCTCTTTAAGACCTGCCACGCGGATCATGTAAAATTCGTCTAAGTTGGAGTGGAAAATTGAGAGAAACTTTACTTTTTCAAGCAAAGGCATTTCGGGGTCTAAAGCCTCTTCCAAAACTCTACGGTTAAATTCGATCCAGCTTAAATCCCTGTTAAAGAAATTTTTAGGATCGTTATATTTTTTTAATAGTTCTTTTCCTATCATATTAGCTCATATTGGAGTGCTAATATAAGGCTTTTTGCTAATTAAATTAAACGGAAATAATAATGGTTAAATGAGAATAAATATATTTTTTTGTTGTAATTCGGGGAAAAACAAGTTTGCCCTGGGGAAATTATTATTTTACTTCTTCCAGAAGTAAGAAGAGAAAATAATAAGTATCGTAAATAACTCTAATCTTCCGAGAAGCGTTAAGAATATTTAATCTTTAATTAGTTAATATATGCACCAATCTTTTTATATATTATTTCCAATGAAATTTATAATTATTTTTTTGAATGAAGAAAACAAATCATCTACGTAGATTTCTTACCCCAATACGTTCCCTAACATTTGGTTTTTCCTTCTTAAGCTTGGTCGGAGCTATTATATTATCTTTGCCGATGGCTTCCGCTTCAGGAAATTATACTCCATTCCTCGATGCTTTATTTACAGCTACTTCCGCCGTTACTACAACAGGATTAATTGTAGTGGATACAGGAAGTTATTATAATACTTTTGGTCAGACAATAATTCTCATTCTATTCCAGGTTGGCGGTTTGGGGTATATGATTTTTATTTCGCTTTTTGTATTAGGGTTTGCAGGTAAACTTTCTATGACAAACAGGGTATTGCTAAGGGAATCTATAAACCGTCCAGGTAAGGTTGATCTCATTAAATTCAGCAAAATTATTATTGTTACAACATTACTTATAGAAATTATAGGTGTAATATTTTTAACAATTTACTGGATGAATTACTTTGGCTTTAAAGAGGCTTTATACTCGGCAGTATTTCATTCTGTTTCTGCTTTTACTACGGCTGGTTTCTCTATTTATGCAGATAGTTTTATAAAATATCAGAGCAGCTTGCCATTTAATTTAATTGTTATTTCGTTAATAGTTCTTGGTTCATTAGGATTTTTTGTCCTGTACGATTTTTATCTATATATAACAAATCCTGGTAAGAAAATCCGTAGACTTGCCACACATACTAAATTGGTTATTAGCCTTATGCTGATTCTTACATTAACTGCTGCCGGATTGATATTTTTTGCCGAGGGAAACATTCACGTTAATACATTGAAAGAAAAAATAATTACTGCGATTTTCCAGGCAGCTACAGCTTCAACTACAGCCGGTTTTAATACAATAGATATAGGACTGATGAAAGCCCAGAGTCTTTTTGCCATAATCATAATAATGTTTGTAGGTGCTGGTCCCGGTGGAACAGCCGGCGGGATAAAGCTAACAACATTTGGCGTATTGCTCATTTCTCTTTATAGTCAGCTTACCGGTAGAAAAAATGTTGCTATCCTCCGGCGGAAAATCTCTGGAAGAACAATACAAAGAGCCATTGCTATTACTTTGATTGCAGCTTTATGGTTAATTGTTTCGGTTCTGGTCTTAACTTTTTCTGAACAAAAAAGCTTTATCCAGATTTTTTTTGAAGTTGCATCAGCACTTGGAACGGTGGGTCTTTCTGCAGGAATAACAGGTGACCTGTCAAGCTTAGGAAAAATTATTATAATTATTACAATGCTGATTGGAAGGGTTGGTCCTCTTGGGATTGGGCTCACTGTTTTAGTTAGAGAAAAAATTACTTCTTATGAATATCCTGAAGATGATATTCTGGTTGGTTAATTATTGAAAAAATTAAAGGTTTATTATGGGACAATATGCAGTTATTGGTTTGGGGAATTTTGGATTTAATGTTGCTGTTTCTCTTGCTGAGATGGGACATGAAGTTTTAGCCATTGATAGTGACTCTAAAAGGATTGATCAAATAAAAGAAAATGTAATGGAGGCAATTGTTGCCGATGGAAGGGATAAAAAAGTTCTTACAGAATTTATTACTAAAAATTTTGATGCTGTGATTGTTAATCTTGGCGAATCAATAGAGTCAAGCGCCCTTACTACTTTATACTTACGAGAGATGGGAATAAAAAATATTATTGCAAAAGTAGCAGAGGAAATCCAGGGAACAATCCTGAAAAAGATTGGGGCAAGTGAAATTATTAATCCTGAAAAGGACTCTGCGGTAAGATTGGCACAGAACTTAACGGAGCCAAACTTGATAGATCACATCCCGTTGGCTGCTGATTATAGTATTGTAGAAATTGCCGTGCCGGATAAGTTTGCCGGTAAAAGTTTAAGAGAACTGGATGTTAGAAAAAAGTATGGAATTGAAGTAATTGCCGTTAAAGATATTTTGCTTAACAAATTTAATTTAATTCCAGACGTAGAATATAAGCTATCACCTGATAATGTACTGGTCGTTATAGGAAAGAATGAAGATATTGCAAAAGTAAAGTTATAAATTTACTCTCTCCAGAAAGAAGGTCTTAAAATCATTAACACGGTATAAAGTTCTAATCTACCGAGAAGCATATCAAAACTTAATAACCATTTCCCTGGGTCAGGGACAGAACTAAAGTTTGTAACAGGTCCCGTTGAGCCTAAACCTGGTCCGATATTCCCCATACATGCTGCAACAGAACCCATTGCTGATGTTATTTCCAAACCAAGTATAGACATAATTAATGAACTTAATCCAAAAATAGCAAGATACATGAGAACAAAAGCAGCTACTTTAGTTATAATATCGGGTGAGATTGTGCGTCCGTTCTGCCGGACAGGTAAAACTGCACTTGGATGAATCAAACGTTTTAATTCTAATAAACTGTTTTTAAGAAGAAGCTGATAGCGAACCATTTTCACGCCGCCGCTTGTTGAACCTGCACACGCTCCAAAGAGTAAAAGAAATAAAAAGAAATGGGTAAAGAACGGTGCCCATTTTTCATAATCAACAGTTACAAATCCCGTCGAACTTAATATGGTCATAATGCTGAAAGCAGAATGTCGAAAAGCCGATTCCAGTGTTTGATCGTTTATTAAAAATAAATATAATGTAGTGAGCCCAACGGTAATTAAAATAAAAGTAAAATAAAACCTGAATTCACTATCTTTGAAGTAAAATGATAGTCTGCCATGTAAAGCAAAATAGTGAAGAGCAAAGTTTGTTCCACCTAAAAACATAAAGACAATGATAACATATTCTATAAAAGGAGATTGATAAAAAGCTATACTTGCATTCTTAGGTGAAAAACCTCCGGTAGCAAGTGTTGCAAATGAATGGCACAAAGACTCGAAAAGATTCATTCCACCAATCATTAAAAAAATTGCTTCTGCCCCGGTTAGTATTACATAAATGCCCCATAATCTTTTTGCTGTCTCTCTCACACGAGGATGAATTTTATCTTTTGTAGGTCCAGCTACTTCAGCCTGGTATAACTGCATCCCGCCAATTCCTAATATTGGAAGAATTGCAAGGGAAAGAACAATAATTCCCATTCCGCCAATCCAGTGTGTCATGCTTCTCCAGAATAAAAGTCCATGGGGTAATGCTTCTATATCAGTTAATATAGAAGCTCCTGTTGTTGTAAAACCGGACATTGTTTCGAAGAAGGCATCTGTAAAACTTGGAATACTGCCATAGATAATAAACGGGAGAGTGCCGAATAGAGACATAACTATCCAGCCAAGGGAAACTATTAAATATCCCTCCCTCTTTTTTATTTCTCTGTTATCATTTTTTCTTGTAAGGAACCAAAGCATAAAACCGAAAAATGATGTGCTGATTCCCGATATTAAAATTGCAGGAATATCATCGGTTTTATAATAAATTGAAAAGGGGATTGCCGTTAACATTAAGGAACCGGTAAGTAAAAGTAAGAAACCAATAATATGTAATATAACTTTGAAGTCCATTTTTAAAAGAACTTTTCAGTCCTTCTGGCAGCTCCGGGAAGTGAAAAAACAACGACTTTATCATTTGGTTTTATCTGTGAATCCCCGACAATAATAAAACTTTCCTCTCCCCTGATAACACCTCCGATTATTGCATCATTCGGGAAATGAAGATCTTTTACTTTCTTTTTTGTTGCGGGGGAATCAGAAGTAGCCACGTACTCGAGAACTTCAGCATCAATTCCTTCCAGGGAAGCAATTGCAAGTACTTCTCCTCTGCGAATAAATCTGGAAATGCTGTTTGCCGCAATCAGCTTTTTGTTTATTAGTGAATCGAGTCCTATTGTTTGTGTAAGCGGGATGTAATCAACTTTGTCTACCAGGGCAATTGCTTTTTTAACGCCGAGATGTTTTGCCATAAGGCAGGTTATAATATTGGTTTCAGCATCCTCAGTCAAAGCAATGAAGGCATCCATATCAACGATACCTTCCTGTGCAAGCAAATCTATATCTCTTCCGTCGCCCCTTATTACTAAGGTATCCTGCAGCATATCGGCGAGCTCAAAACTTTTTTCTTCATCGGATTCAATGAGCTTTACTTTCATAGATTTCTCGAGAAGTTTTGCGACTCTTCTTCCAATCTTTCCTCCGCCGAGCACCATGATGTTTTCGAATTTAATATTCTCTTTACCGGCAAGTTTCAGAACGGTTTCAATTCCGCTTTGAGTAGTAATAACAAAAACCTGGTCATTAGGTAAAAACCTGTCATTACCTGAAGGAATTATGGTTCTGAAGTTTCTGTAAATAGCTACAATACGAAAATCAACCGATTGATATTCTTGTGCAACTTCAAATATTTTCTTGTGCATAATAGGCGCAATTTTATCGAGACGCAGACCCATCACGGTAAGTTTTCCTTTTTCAAATTCAAGAATGTCGGTTGCAGCTGTTCTTTGGATCAGGTTGACTGTTTCTATTGCAGCAAGTTCCTCAGGGTAAATCATGAAGTCTATCCCTATTTCAGAAAAATTCACTCCAACCTTGGGGTCCTGGTATTCTGCATTACCGATTCTCGCTATTGTTTTTTTTGCGCCGAGTTTTTTGCCAAGTATTGCAGTTGCTATATTAACTTCTTCCGATGAAGTGACTGCAACCAATAAGTCGGCTTTATCAACCTTTGCATCGAGGAGTACTTTTATTGAAGTCGAAGAACCGTTGACTGTCATTACATCAGTCATCGAATCTGTGTACGACAATCTTTGCTGGCTGGTATCAATAGCAATTATGTCGTGGGATTCCTGGGAAAGTTGTTTGGCAAGATGATAGCCGACATCGCCCATCCCTGCAATTATAATTCGCATAGATTTTAAACCTTGTTCAAATAAACCTGTTAAATTTGGGGTTAATTTTTGTTTAATTCAAATTTTGATCGGAAAGAGTTGAATTTTTGATAAAATATATTGTTGTAGCACATTCCCTGTCTGCCGACAAGTCAGGTTAGTAATCCGTGCTACGGGAGTTTTGTATCAAGCGAGTACTTTTTCGGCAGCATAAAGCTTCTGGAATTCTTTGGGCTTCCTGTTATTCCAGCTTCCCTTATGATAAGCATAACCGGCAATTAAAGGTAAACAAATAGTTGCTTCACCATAAACCATTTGTTCGTAAGTCATTGCAACCTTACCCCATGAGCTTGCTTCTTTTAATGTTGAACCGGATAGTGCACCATCTCTTTCATCTGCAACAGTAATTTGTACAGCGTACTTGTGCATCGATGCATCTTCCTCAAGAATGTCTGCTGCAACTACAATATCCTGTGTAAAGTTTTTAGGAACGCCGCCGCCGATCATGAATATTCCTGTTTCTTTACACTGCAATTTTATCTTTGTCAGTTCAAGGAAATCTTTTGCAGAATCAATTGAAACATGTTTTGTCGGATTTTGTGTTTGGTGCATAATGAAGCCAAAACCGGCAGAACAATCCGAAAAAGCCGGGACAAAAATAGGAACATTCTTTTTGTAGCAAGCCCAGATTACAGAATCATCTGCTTTAGGTCCACCGTTATTTTCAAGATATTTGCCGAATTCCCAAAGTAATTCTCTTGAAGAGTAAAGTCGTGGTTCAAGACTGTTAAAAATCTTTGCGCAGGTTTCATCGCATACTCTTAACTCATCTTCATCAATGTAGGTATCGTAAATCCTGTCGATATGTAATTCTCTTAAAAGATTATCGTCACTGAAAGGAGTTCCTTTGTAATGCTTGAAGCCGAGTGCTTCAAAAAAATCCTGGTCAACCATAATTGCACCAGTGGAAACAATTGCATCTACCATATTATTCGTTACAAGATCATAAACTACTTTTTTCAATCCCGCACTAAAAAGGCTCCCGGCAAGGGTAAGAATTATTCCGCATTCTTTGTCGTTTATCATTTTATCATAAATATTTGCTGCTCGGTTAAGACTTCTGGCAGAAAAAGCCATACTTCCCATAGCATCGATCATCGGAACAACGTTATACTTTTTAATATCAATGTGCTGAACCGTATCTTTTAGGAAATCTTTTTTGTTTTTCATCCTTGACTCCTTGTCAAATCTTAATTTTTGTGAACAAAATTACATTTTTTAAATAGATTTACAAATTCCCATAACACGAATTTTTATATAAAAATCTGCCGAAGCCCCTTTCTTAGGTTTTGTTGAATTCTTTTACAATCTTAGTAATAGCCCAAAATTTTTTAGTGCTTTTGAAAAAAATTTTTGTTAAGATTCAGGGACAAATGATGGAGGGATTTATGAAAAAGATAATAGTTCTGTTGTCATTATTCGTTTCTTATTCCTATTCACAAATACAACCTACTGTCTCTGACTTTTTAATTAGTGGAATCGATAATTCTCCATCTACATCTATTCAGTCGGGTCCGAGATTATATGTTACCAACAGCGACAACTTTGTTGCAGTCTGGACTGATTACAAAGAAGGTGAACCATCAGTTTATGCACAAAAATTTGATAGGTATGGAAATAAGACCGGGGTAAATTTTAAAACCAGCTCATACGCAAGTGTTCATCTTAATAAAGAAGGATATCTTTTATCTTTACATGAAGATTACGTGTCTTTCTTAGAAGATTCCTATTTCTACCTAACTGCCAAATTAATTAATAATTCAAATCAGGAAGTTGTTGAGCAGGAAATATATTCAGCACGTGTTCCATGGTGCGGAACCGGGTTTATTTCAGGAGAAGATCTTATTACGGCATCTGATAACAGTTTTTACTTTTTAACTAACTTCGGAGGAAATGTTTCATTGGTTAAAATTGAAAATGCCGGAAATATAAAACCAATTGACATGCCCTTTGTTAACTTGAATCATGTAACTCAAATTGCTTCTTCGGCAACCTCTGGTGGTAATTACTTTTTTGCCTGGATCAACGGAGTTGAAGAAGATTCCCTGGAAACGGGTTTATACGCAACATTTATAAACTCTGAAGATTCTGTAATAATTTCCCGTCTTCCCATAACACAACTGGCGGACAGCGTTGGTATATGGGAGTATGTAGGAAATTACAATTTAAAATCAATAGCCTTAAATGATTCAACATATAAACTTTTCTGGTTAAATAATGCATCCCCAATGCTTTATTCTGTTAAATTGAATATTAAAGGAGAGATTGTTTCAGACATCGATAGTTTATTATTGCCAGGTTACGGAAGTGAATATGGGGCAACACCCACTGTTATTTTAACCAACAAAAATGAAGAAGGTTTTTATTTATACGTTTCGGAGGCGAATTATAATTTAGACCCTTACGTTTATACAAATTCATTTATTAAATATGATGTAGATGGTCAACGGCAAGGAGATATTCTAACTGAAGCAGAATATTCTTCTGCAAATAACCTGTTTAATATCGGCGGAGATAAATTTTTTAGAGTTTCTTCAGATGAAGGAGATATATTTCTTGACAAACTTGAGTATTTCACTCTTCTTGAAAGTCAGAAAATAAATGATGATGGATCGGGGAATAACCAGCGTAATCAAAAATTAACTAAATATGATGATAATAATGTCTTTTCAATTTGGAGTGATGAGGAAAAAATTTACGGAATCAGGCTGGATAAGAATGGAAATATCATCAGTGAAAAGATAGAGTTAATCAGTACCGACATTTTATTTTTCCCCGACAAAGAATTTATTGCCACATGGATTAAGAGTGCCAACAACTCGTCTTATGCTGCCGGATATACAATGTTTAACCAGGAATTTAATGAAAAGTTCAGCAAGACACTTTTCACTACCAATAGCTCTTATAATTTAAGAATGAAGATTCAGATTTTTTCTGATACAACATTTGTTTTGTTATTAAATAGTCAATCCGAACTGAAATTAATTGAAGAGACTAAAAGTGGAAATACTTTAAAAGAAAAAGTAATTGTTTCGGGTCAAACTATTTATGGAGAAAAAATCTTTCCCGATGAGTTAATTCTTCCGGTGAATTCATTTTGGATGACGTGGGATTCTCAACTTCAGAAATTCTCTGTTGATCTTGAACCATTGAGTGAGGTAAAATATGTTCCATATACCGTTAATAGTTACATAGGAGATGATAGATTTTTAACCATTCAAAGTGAGTACGATTTGTTTTACGTCAACGGTACAGCTTATGGTACAATCATTGACTCAAATTTAGATACTGTAAAGAGTAAAATACCACTGAGTTATTTTAAAAGCGGCAGTTATAATTTGCTTGTTGATAGATTAGACAACAACGAATTTCTGGCAATAAATAAATTTTCAAATAAGTATTATGGTCGTGCATTCTCGAATGAGGGAATTGCCACAAAAGATTCGTTTGTAATTAATAAGTATTCAAGTTCTTATGCTGCGAATTTGAATTATATCGCTAATAACGATAAAGTTTTCTTTACATGGTCAGATGCAAGAACGCCCGAAAAGGGTTATGATGTTTATGGAAGCATATTTAATTTAAATTCAATAACATCAGTAAAAGAAATAACTTCTGAAATTCCAAGGAGTTTTTATTTATTCCAGAATTATCCGAACCCATTTAATCCATCAACTAAAATCAGATTTTCAATTCCTGAATTTTCCCATGTGCTGATTAAGATATACGATGTACTTGGAAATGAAATAGCTACATTGGTTGATGAAGATCGTCCTTCAGGGGGATATGAAGTTTCATTTAATGGAAGCAATTTGGCTTCGGGATTTTATTTTTACAGGATAACGGCTGGGAATTATTCTGAAACAAGAAAGATGATTCTGCTTAAATAATATCCTGTAGAGATGCATTGCTGTAGTATCTCTACCTAGATTAAAAGAATATCTTTGCAAATCTTAAAATTCCTTATATACATGGAACTCGGTGTGAAATTCCGCTTGTGTTCTTAAATTCGATCTTTTTTGTATAATATAAAATTATATTTTTTTAATAGATTTACAAATCTTACAGTTCAGTTAATTATATTTAAACCAATAAGACAATAATTTCAAGACGATGGCAGAAAAATCAAAATTATGGTATTTAGAAAACTTCAACCTGTTTAAGGGGTTGGATGAAAACAGTATGATGGAATTAAACAAAATTTCATCAATGCGTGAAATAAAAAAAGAAGAGCCGATTTATTTTGCCAACGAACCTTCAAAGTCAATCTATTTTCTTAAAACCGGAAGAGTAAAAATTGCCAAATATTTTTCTGACGGCAACGAAAAAATTCTTACTATAATAAACCCCGGTGAGATATTTGGTGAAATGGCTTACCTGGATGAAGGACAAAGAACCGATTATGCGATTACTGTAGAACCTTCCCTGATTTGTGCAATTAATAAAAACGACTTAGAATCATTCATTGAGAAAAATCCCGAATTAAACCTGAAGCTGACAAGAATTTTAGGGCTTAAGCTCAGAAGCTTCTCGGAAAGAATTGAAGATCTCATTTTCAGAGATGCAGATCAGCGGGTTACATCTTTTATTCTAAGGTATGCAGAAAAGAACGGTAAAAAAGTGGGTGATCAAATATTTGTTAAGCCATTCTTAAAACATCAGAATATCGGCGAGCTTACAGCTTGTTCACGCCAGACAGTCAATTATATTTTAACCGGCTTAAGAGATAAAGGCATAATTGATTTTGACCGGGGCAAACTTATTATCAACAAAGTTGAGGAACTAAAAAAATTAGTTTCTTAACCAGTGTCGCTTTTTTGACAATACTTCCTTTCAAACAATAGTAAATTGACAATAAAAAATAGAAATGACTTTAACTTTAATTATATCAGATAACTGCGCAGCTTGTGAGAGAGCTAAAAAAACGCTCCGTAAAATTCAATTAGATAATCCTCATTTATTAACTGAAATAGTTCATATAAATTCTTTCAGTGACAGAAAAATTTCAATTACTCCTGCACTCCTCATAAACAATCAATTGTTTTCTTACGGCGATATTGAGGAAGAAAAATTATCAGCATATCTTAAAAAACATTCCGAAGAAGAAACCAGAAACCATCCCATTTATATAAAATAATTAATGAAGTTGAAGTCAAAGGTTATAAAAATTGAACTACAGCATTTTACCGGATGTCCAAACGCTCCGGTTTTGATTGAAAGAGTTAAGGCTGCAATGAAAGATTTTGATAACATAGATTATAAAGAAGTCCTGGTTGATTCCAATCAAAAAGCAGAAGGAGTAAAATTCAGAGGTTCACCGACTTTACTGATCAACGGCGAGGATTTTGAGAATCAACTGGAACCCGAAAGTCCTGCACTATCCTGCAGGTATTACATAAATGGATTGCCGGGGGTTGAAGAAATAAAAAATAAAATAATTCAAGCTGAACGCCTGTTGAAATAAACCGTTGAAACGGTTAAGAGCCTATATTTTTTGTTATTAACCCACGGATTAATCCGTGGGTTAATGCAACGATAAGCATTTTTTTGTAACTGTTTCAACAGTTTTTTTACTAATTGATGAAGGCGGTTAAATTGAGTTATAGGGAAAAAGAAGTTAAGTGTAAAGATTTATCTTCCTCTCAGACAATATCTCAAACTCTCTATCCTCAAACGGTTCCCTGAAATTTTTATTTACATATTCTATAATCCACTTATCCCGATCATAATATAGCTGAAATATTTCCTCACTATATGCTTTGAAAATATCATTAACAAATTCAACTACTTTCTGATCAGTGAATAATGAAGGGTTAACATAAAAATCTTTCGTTAATTTTTTCAGAACATCTGCTTTAACATATTTATCTCCCGTTACCCAACGGTTTACAGTTGCCAGTACAATAGGTTTTCCTTGTTCATCCATTGAGATTAAAACCAGGTGAACCAATTCACCATTCTCATCCAAAGCAAATGTGTGGAAGTGTCCGTATTCATTTGGTCTGTGTATATGAAAGAATAATTGATAACCTGTCTTTTCGTCCTTTATACCGCCGTCATAAGGATAATGTGTGTAAGGATCGTATTCATATTTCTTTCCGTTCATTACTTTCTTAACAAGATTTGATCCCTCTCTTTTTAATTCTCTGATTATTGTTTTGATCCGTTCTCTGAATTCATTACCGAATTCAACGGCTTTAGAGATGACGGCAGAGGCTTTTAGTTTAGAAGTGGTAAGTAATCCTAAAATCAGGATGCTTCCGGCTTTTATAAATTGTCTTCTTTCCATTTTCATATTTTTTCTTTTAAAATGTGCGGAAGCGAAGATACCACTTCCGCATTAGTTGTTAATTATTTTTTCTTTGGAGAACAGGGATTGCAAGGATTTTCCTTCTTCTCATCATTTTTCATTGCACACGGATTACAAGTGTTGTTCTTAGTTTCAGTTTTCTTTATTGAGCAGGGGTTACATTTATTTTCATCCTTCTTTGGACCACAAGTTCCGCAAGGATTACCACTACCGTTTGCATCGCTGGAAACAAAATTTGTAGTGATCTTTACATCTTCATTTACTTTCCCGACAACCATATCTGGAATCTTAACTCCATAGTCTGACAATTTAATGTTAAAATCAGCGTTTGCAACTAAAAGATTACCTGGAGCTTTCGCTTTTGTTTTTTCACTCTCTTTGAAATAAATAAGTGTCGCCGGAACTTCAATATTTTTTGTAACACCGTGCACGCTGAACTTGCCAACTAATGTTGCATTTACTCTTTGTCCGTCATTCAGTTTTTGTGAAGAAGGATTTTTGATCCCGGTGAGTTGAAATTCAGCATAAGGATATTTCCCGGCATTTAACCAGTTCTCGCTTCTCAGATGTTCATCCCTGAGATCTATTCCGGTCTTAATGCTTTTTATAGGTACTAGCACTTTGCCCATTGGTTTTTGTGTTATGTCATTTACATTTAACATAACCGTTGCATCCAGTCCGCTTGCAAGACCAACTATCTTTTCAAACGGTGCATCCGAAATAAATGATGCCTGGTTTCTTCCGTCTTTTGTATCGACGGAGAATGTTTGCGCAGATAAATTTATTCCTAACAACAAAGTTAAGAATGCAATTATCACTAGTTTTGTTTTCATATGAACTCCTTTTAATTATTTATTGATATTTATTTAAGCAGCTAATTCATTATTTAAAGGGTGCGCAACCGGAAAATCTATTTCAGGCTTTGCCAGCCGCCCGATATAATTTGTAAACGTCTTGTCAATCACCAATGCTACAAGATCGACTAAAGCAGTTTCATCATAACCGGCAGCATAAAACGCATTGACAAGATTCTCATTTGCTCTGCCCCTATTTGCCACGATTGACTTAGCAAGGTTTGTCAAAACGTTCAGCTTTTCATCCGTGTGAATACCTGTCCTGAGCAGAAATGTTTCTTCTTGGCTGAACCCATTCATCTTAGCAATTGCAGTATGTGCGGATGTACAGTAATTGCACCCGTTTTCTTCAGAGACTGCCAGAGCTACCGCTTCGATTTCTTTTGAATTGAATGAACCGCTTCTCTGGCTTTCAGAAAAAATAAGATAGGAGGAAAGAGCATTTGCAGAATTCCCCATAACAGCATAAATATTGGGCAGCCTTCCAACTGTTTTTTCTATCCCTTTGAATATTTGTTTGCTCTTTTCAGATGCGGTTTCTTTTGTTAATGCATGTAACTTATTCATAATAACTCCTTTGTTTGTAATTAAATATTGTTTTTGATTTCTACAGTAAAGTTATTTGGTGGGATGGCGAAGTTCTGTCAGGATTTTGACAAAACCTGATTTAGTAGAGAAGTACTTCTTCCTGAATGGAAAGAGGAAAAATGTAATTTCCATTAAAAAATGAATCAGGTATATCAATGCCGATTCGTTTATACACTGATCCAGCTATACCTATGTCTCCTAAATAAAGTTCACCGGTTAAATCAGGAAGCAACCCGGCTTTAGGTAAAGCTAATGTGAGGGTTAAATCTGGTTTTATAAAATGTTTGGATTTACTGCCGCTCGTAGCATCAATTCCTGAAGGAACGTCAAGTGAAATTTTAATGCAAAGCTGTTTCTCAGTCCATTTAATTAATTCCAATGCTTTTCCTTCCGGTTCGCCGGATAAGTTGTACCCGATAAGTGCATCGATAATCAAATCCGGTTTCTCGTAGCGTAGTTCTTTGGGAGAAATTATTTTTGCGTTTGTCGATTTTAATATGTGCAATTGGTAAGCAGGTACTTCTTTTAATTTATTTTGTTCAGTTATACAAACCTTAACATTGCGCCCGTGATTTGCCAGGTGGCGTGCAG
>Ga0208373_1001615_pt1 | contig 28993 bp, 20 predicted proteins | sample RifOxyC2_FD_184036 | JGI IMG/M metagenome (GOLD analysis project Ga0208373, IMG submission 184036) | Soil microbial communities from Rifle, Colorado - Rifle Oxygen_injection C2 (SPAdes) | ecosystem: Environmental > Terrestrial > Deep subsurface > Rock core/Sediment | place: Rifle, Colorado... | reverse complement strand
ACCCCCACCTCTATTCTCTTCTTAAAATCATCAAAATTCGTCAAGCCCTTTTTGATTTATTTACCTCAAATACCGAAAACCACTTCCATTTAAGTATATCATAAATTTTTTTATGAGTTAAAGTTTGCCAATCCACATGAAGAAGCCTTTCGTTAGTTAGTATTAATCTATTATACCAATACATACAACCGATATAAAATATTAATATTAAACCTATAAATGAAAGTATTAAATTTGAAAATATTATCGTCTTAACCTCCAAAATCCCCTGCATCATATTAACGATAACGTAAAAAGGTATTAAAACTATAAAAATAAGTATCACTTTACCTAAAAAAGGCGCAAAATGCCTCTTATAAACTCTAAGAATTTTTTCATCTCTCTTTAACCATGTGGGATATTTTTTCATTTAAATAAATTCTTATTTAAAATTATACTCCTACGCTTTAATAATTTAAAATTGTATAATGCTACATAGCTTTATAATATTGTTTATTTACCTTATAAAATAAATAATTAAGCTTCGGAGCATATACTACTTAATTTTAAAATTTAAAAGCGGAGTAGTATACTTTCTATTATATCTTCAAAAATTAAAATTCACAATAAAAATACATTTTACAAAAAGCCTCCTACATTTTTAAGTAAGAGGCTTTTTTACTAAATTTTACTGTAAATTTAATTCACTGCTTCTTTCAAATCTTCAATTAATAAAGCGATTTTAGCTACTTCAGCTCTTGAAATAGGTTTATCTGGTTTGAAATACCTTCCATCTTCTCCCAAATATCCTTCAACAATAGCTGACGCATATGCTTTTAATACATATTTCGCATACCATTCTGACACATCAATATCTAAGAAAGGATTATTTGTCTCTTGCTCATCAAGGTTAATTAATGCGGCTTCAAACAATACTTTCAAAGCTTCTGCTCGATTAATTTCATTATCAGCGCGGAAAGTGCCATCTTTATATCCTCCAATAACATCACTATAATAAGCAGTTAAGATATAATCATATGCCCAATGTTCATTAGACAAATCCTTAAATGGATTTTCTAAAGCATAAGATTTTTTAATTCCATAAATGTCCATTGCTATCTTAAGCAGTTCAGCTCTTGTAATGTTAGCTTCCGGACAATAATTGCTTTCACTGTCGCATCCAGAAACAATTTCTCGATCATAAAGTTCTTGAATATGCTCATTCGCCCAATGATCAGAATAATCTTTGCCTTTTGCAATAGTTGTTGATGTCTCATCCTCTTGTCCTTCATCTTCGACAACTGCTGTATCTGATATATCCTCATCTTCTTCATCAGCAGATTCATGCGTATCATCACTACTATCGACAACATTATCATCAATAGTATCCATATTCACATTCTTTGTGAAACTGCTTCCACCTGTACTATTGCTTGATGATGATCCAGGGGTGGCATTTACCGTGCTTGAACCTGAAGATTCATTACCAGCAGTATCAACAGCAGTAACTTTATAATAATATCGTGTACCATTACTAACAGTTGAATCGGTATAAGCACTTGAAGTAACAGAAGTTAAATTAATCTGATTAGCATCAGAAATTGTTACAGTACTTGAAGTGCTTCGATAAATTTCATATTCAAGTAAATCATCTTCAGAATTATCAGCCCAGTTAAGAACTACTTGACTACTACCGGCAGTAGCTGTGAGTGTACTTGGAGCTGAAGGAGCAGTAGCATCACCAGTTCCAGAAACTACCGGAGCAAATACCGTAAAGTGATCAGTTTTACCTTTGTAAGAAATTTCATAATCATTATATCCTGAATATGTTGCGTAATTATCTATAAAATCTGTAATACCATCAGTTAAAGTTGAATAAGAATCACCAGTATCTTCTTGTACTCTTACTTGAATAGAACTTCCCTCCAAAACTTTTAATGATCCATTATCAACATATCCAAGCGGAGCATTAAGATTATTTACAGTAATTAAACCATCATCAAGAAAGCTCTCAACCTCAGATTTGTCATATTTAACAGCTATATCAATAGAGCTACTAAATCTAGTAATTTGATTACCACCACTATCTGTAGCTTTGAAATCAACACCTAAATCACCTAAAGTTGAAGTGGTACCTCCCTTTGGCACAGCTCCAGTTTGTTGAAGAGTCAAGCTAACATCAGTTGATTGTCCAAACGCTCCTTGTGGTATATTAGCTTCTCCCATTTTTTCTGTAATAACAGCTTGTTTTGTAGCGTCAAGTTTGGCAACTGCTGGATCTTTGAAATTAAAATTCCTATTTGAACTTAAACTAACATCTTGACTAGCCGCTCCAGCAGAAACACTTGAAATTGTGCCTGATTTACCATCAGGACCAAAAGCACTTATATTTGAACATACAGTGTTATCAGCCACATTAAGCGAATAGTTACCATTACCATCAGCCATAGTACCAGTAAATTTATTATCTGTTGTTAAACAGTTTACAAAAGCATATGGAACTCCTACGTTACTACTCTTTACTGCTCCTGTAATAGTTGAATCAGCAGCTGTTAATTCAAAAGCTACACTTGCTGTAGAAGATGTAATACTTTGTATTTCTGTAATATAATCTTCTAATTCGGCTTTCACTTCATATCTTCCAGCGATACCTGTAGCAGTACATTCTCCATCAGAATCAGTGATACAGTTTGTATATCTACCTGTAGCCGGATCAAAGAAGTCTACATATACATCTCGAAGAGGATCGTCATTCGATGCATTAATAACTGTTACAGACCAATTTGTTGTTGTGACAGTACTAAAATCTAAAGTTACAGTTCGCGTGCCAGCAACTGTAAATGACTGATTTGTTTCACCTAATCCTTGTATATACGTTCTCAAAGTATAATCACCGGCAGCAAGCTTAATTATATTGCTTCCACTACCGCTAGTTAATTGCACATCAGTCCAGTTCATCGTATCCAAAGTATCATTATGTAAATCAATAAATGCTCGATCTAATGTAGTAGGAGCACCTGATATAGATATTGTTACATTATAAAGTTCCGGCATTGATTTGATACCAAGATTGACATTGCCTGAAGAAATATTAGTGCTGTTACTTAACACCATCTCTCCCTTTTCCCAATTTGAACATCTTACTTGATATCTTTCATCTTCAGAATTTTTGATAGCTTGAATAGAAAAGGCTCCAGTTGAATCAGTGTCATCACCATTACCAAATCCCATATGTTCTTTGGTAGTATTATTAATTTTATCAGCCCAACACCAAGCGTTACTAATGGCACTACCTGAATTGTCTTTGAAAATACCAGTAATATTAGCAAATGAAGTACTATCATATGTAAAATTCTTACCAGTCACATCTCCATTCACAGTGAAACTAGTGACATCAACTCCAATAGCTGCAGGAACTTCACCAACATTACGAGCAAAAGCCTGACATGTCCATGTCCCTGCATTAACTTTTATTGTATAGTTACCACTGCTATCTGTATCAGCAGAAGCATTTTCACTAAAATCATCAGTATGACAACTTGTGCTAGCGTATTGGATACCGCCACTACCATTAGTTACCTGCCCACTAATTGAAGCATCAGGTTTTTTGAGAGTAACGTTAACAGTCTTACTTGTATCTGATGCAATTAAATTAACTTTTTTAATAACTCCACCAAAAGAAGATTTGATCTTAAATTCCATAATATAATTACCTTCATCTACTCTTACTGAATAGTAACCATTTTTATCGGCCTGCGTTTGCGTTCCAAATCCTTTATCATTAAATTGGAAATCCGCATTAATCATTATTTTAGCTCCAGATACGCCATTACCAGATTGATCAATAACTCTACCTGTTATAGTTTTACTAGGAACGCTAATAATAAATGTAGCCGTTGGAGTAGATTCTCCTGTAACATTTACATTCTGAGGTGGAGGCATAGTCATATCAGTATTATCAATCGCTCCACTTTCAGAGTTAAAGTTTTTATTTACGCTACAATTATAATTTCCAGTTTCTCCAACATATACAGTAGCATTTGTCCCACCATCAGCTTCTAATGTAATAGATTTAGAATACCAACCGTTCATATTACCACAACCAACATCTACTTTTGTAGTTCCATCGGTAATACCGCTATGATTAATAACAACATTTATCTGATTATCAGCACTTTGTAAGGTAATTGAATCACTAGCCGTAGGAACTTCTTCTGTTAAATGGAAATTTCTGCTTTCCCAAGTTGGTAAATATCCATTAGGTACATTCATACCATCAAGCCAACAATTAACATCAGTACCCCAATCATTAATAGGGATATTACTAAATATTATTTGACCACTTCCATTAGTAGTAAATTCATTAAATCCTACTGTCCATGAATCACAGAAAACTTTTACTCCTGATATTCCATCTTCACTTTCATCTTGAATTGTTAAAGTAACGCTACCATCGCCTCCCTCGCTTACATTATATGCAGGAAAGTAAAATGGTCCTTCATTATCTTTATCAGCTGAATCAAGCGTCTTTACAGTAATTTCATATCCTCCTTTATCATTAGTTGAATCATAACTAGCGGCAGTCGCAGGATTAACAAGTCCAGCAATAGACAGTTTGATTTGCGCTCCTTTTGTTCCAAATTTAGCATTAGCATCACCTACACCATCATTATCATAATCAACTTTTAAGGTAAATCTAACTGTTCTTTGAACTTTATCTATAACAGTATTTGAAACAGTAACTTTTCCGCCGAAATAATCTTCTCCGTCATAAGTAATCGGATCCCATTGAACTAAATTCTTATTAAGCGGATCATTACTATCAACAACAACATTATCTAATCCAAAACCGTTAGGGAAAGTAAATTCCAATTTTTCACTATTTTCAACTTCTTTGGTAACGAAAAATTCTATATAGGCTTTGGTAGTTTCTCCGGCTACACGATTACCAGGAGAAAAATTCATCGGATTAAAAAACATTAAATTTTTATCTTTACTCATATTCTGAGTATCATAAGTATCTGAATCAAACTCAAACCATTGAAAATCTTGATTACCGGTAAAAGTATCAGCTTTATAATAATTATCACCGCCAAAGAAAGTATGAACTTCTCCAGTTTGCGTACGAGAAGCTTCAGCTAAAGCTATATTATTAATAGCTTTCACATTAGAATTTATAGTTAAAGTACATGATTGATCAGCTGTTAACATTACCCCATCAACAAATAACATTTTTCCATACGAATCCCAATTAAAAGTGCCAGCGCTCAAAGATACAGGTAAACTACCACAAACTAAAGTATAATTACTGGAATTGGTTACAGTTGATTCTTTCATCGGCAAATCAAATTGCATTTCAAATCCATTTGGTTTGAAATCAGCCCAGTTAATCTGAGGAGCAGTTGTAGTAGCCGCGCCAGTAGTAAAATTAAATGAATAATTATCACCCAAAGAATTTCCAGCCCCATCTTTAATCACATTACCTAATAAAGTTATCGTATAGGCTGTATTTCCTTGCAAAGCAGAATTATCAAATTCTAAAGCAATACCTTGAAAAAATGGATCATAAATAGTTGATACTGTAACACTAGGTGTTGCCGCCCATGAGCTTGATGTTACGGTCGTCGGATCCAATGCCTCATTAAAAGCAATTCTAATACCATCAGTCAAAGTTGATACATCAGTAGTTTCATCATCAGGCTCTGTCCACGATACTATCGGCGCAGTATTATCAGCACTGCTACCAACCGTATAATAATTAGTAAATGACACATTATTACCACTCATATCCTGTGCGTCAAGAAGCGTAAGTATTAAATTACTACCAGCTGAAAAACTTCCATATTCGCTATTAATTTTGAAAAAAGCTACCCATTCCTCGCTATCATAACTAACAGCTCCAGTAACTGGGGCTGCATCATCAGTTAAAGTTAAACTACTACCAGTAATTGTACTTGAATTCATCGGAGCAGAAAATTTCAAAGCAAATACTTTATGATTAGTACTTACTGTACTTCCGCCCGAAGGAACAGATCCTTCAACAAAAGTTGTTTGCCATCCTTGCTGACTAAAGAAATCGCCTCCTAAATCACTATCTTCTATGAAAGATTTACTTGAACTTTCTGAAGGAATTGAACATTGATCTTCGTCCGCATTACACGCTTCCACATAAGCTTTATATAGTTCGCCAGACTTAAATTCAAAAAATGTGCTAAAATTACTGTAATTTGAACGGCTATCGCCTTTAAGCATACGTTCTGTCTCAATATAAGCAGATGGATGCGCGTTTAATACACCATTATTACCACTAAAACCTGTTTTATTAATAGGGATAGGGTCGTTATTTAACTTAGTATGAACGTCTCTATCAAATAATACGTTTGATGGTAAAATATATACATTAAAATGAAGAGTCTGATCTTCATATGTAGTTCCACCCCATTCTACATATATATCTTGCCCATCAATTCCCCAATTCTGCGTATCTATATCATCCATAGCTACATAAGTTGGTCCACGTACAGTCGCAGCCACAATTTGAGGTCCTGGCGCAGTAGAAGCTGGATTGCTATTTAAATCTGTAACTTGATTAGAAAGAGTCAAAGTTGCTCCAACGGTATTAACAGCATTGGAACCCAAAATAACTTGTAACATTTTATTATTTACCCAAAACACACTAGCTTGATCGCCAAAACTACCAAAACTAGAAGTAACTCTACTAGCTAAATTCATAGGTTGTATAGTAGAGACGTCAATATCTTCACTAAACAAAAGAAGCAAAGTTTCACCTTGCTGACTAGCCTGCTGATCAAAATTGTTATCAGTATATAAATATGCGGCAGTAAGACTTGGTCCTGTAACATCTATAGTTATAGGTTCGCTAAGCCAATTATTACTGCTAGTTGGAAAACCAACCCATATCTCGTCACCATCAGCAATAGTTGGCGAAGCTCCAAGTGTAATTGTAACTTTATCATTAGCAACTTTATTTTGTCCGAATGTCGCTAAAGCATTTGTTCCAAAATTATGAGACGTAAAAGTGTCAGGATCTTCTGCCCAAAAAATTTGGTTAGCATAATAATCTCCTTCTCCATTATCAGCCCAAGTAATTACATTAGGATCCATCGATTGACTAAAATATATATCGATAGTTGTGCCCGCACTACTTAAAGATCCATCAACTACAACTTTTGATACTCCTGAACCAGCGTCCATTTGTATTTGATTAGACAGCACTGGTGTAATGGTAGGTGATGTACCACTAGTCGTAATAGAATTAATGCCAACCTGAAACCTACTATTAGCAATTATTCCATACTCATCTGTCTTAATGGCAACAAAATATATATCATTATCATTTAAATCTTGCGGAAAATTTAAATTCAAATTAATTCTATAATTACCAGCATTATCAACATAATTAGCAGGATTCACCGAGGTAAATTGATCAGTAACACCAAATTCAGTTCCTTGATCAAGATTTTTCCATAAAGTTATTCCTCCATCATTTATATCGCGAAGCACATTAGAAGTATTAGCGCCAACATCAAAAGACGCTCCATCAGAAGCTGTCAATTTAACCTGCACTCTTGTTAAATTCCCAGCACTTGCGGTATTAATAAATTTAATAGCGTAAATTGGAATAAAATCACTTCCAGGCGTAACTACCATATTCGACCAAGTCTTATCAGTAAGAGTAATATCACCACCTACAAAAGAATTAGCCTGTAAATTCTTATTTAGACTTTGAGCAATTTGCTTAACGTCTAAATTAGAGAATACGTCGAAATAAGTAGCTACTGCTACTATTAATACAACTGTAACTAAACCGCCAATTAAGGCCTTCAGCCTCCAATTTTTGTTTTCCATTTTTATTTTTATTAGGAAATAAATTTTTTATTTTTATAAAAATTAAATACGATTCACGCTTAATTTTTGCGTAAATCTAAATATTTTATCAGAAATTTGCCTTTTCTTCAAAAATATTATCTTGCCATATTTCTTATTTATTTCTTAATTTCGAATCTCATCTTTTTTATAAGATAAAAAACCTTATTCGCATCTCTATTTCTTGTTTTTCAGAAAAAAAAATGCTTAGATAGACACCGTCAGCAACAAATTTCAGAACTGTAAAATTTTTCCTTTTTTCTTTATTCTTGCCAGGTGGTCTAATGGTAGGACTCAAGGTTCTGGCCCTTGTTATCTAGGTTCGAATCCTAGCCTGGCAGCCATTCTTCGCTAAAGCTACGAATGGCACGCCATATATTTTAGCATCATAAATTAACCAGCTTACGCTAAAGCTACGAATGGCACGCCATATATTTTAGCATCATAAATTAACCAGCTTACGCTAAAGCTACGAATGGCACGCCACCGTATACCTTAAGCATAAGCTTGGCCTGCCAGCCGTAGCTTTAGCGAAGGCTGGTGGACAATACTGGACTTGAACCAGTGACCTCATCGATGTCAACGATGCGCTCTAGCCAGCTGAGCTAATTGTCCATTATTAATATTGATAAAAAATCTTAAATCTCATGAATTATAACAAAATTTATAAATAACCCAAGTTTTTTCTATTTGCATCTTGGATTTTTCCAAAAACCATGCTATAAATTCATTGTCTTAGGGCCATTAGCTCAGTTGGTCAGAGCAGTCGGCTCATAACCGATTGGTCCCTGGTTCAAGTCCAGGATGGCCCACCATTAGACTTCTTCAATCGCTTTCTCATTCCATCTTGTAGATAATTTTCTTTTGAAATCACACTTCGTCCCAATTCACTTTCCGCCTGCTTTCGTGCATTTCCAGCAACAACTCCTCCACGTCTAGCTACATTTGTATGTTCTATCATAGCTTTTGGTTTTTCTTGATTGGAAATTTCAGTCGTACCCAAATTGGGGACAACTGAAGATCGATAAATTCCCTTTTTAATCTTTCCCCAATATTGTCTTGGCGTAGGACTATCGGTTAGGGCTTCAACAACATCCACAACAGAATAAAACCATTCTTCATTGTGCCAAATACGTCGAATCTTTTTTGATTGAAATAAAACAAGTTTATTTTCTTGATTGTTCATAATTTTATGGCTTAGAAGATTCAATTTGTTTCAACACCCTATCAAAATCACTCTCAAAGCTTCTATCCTGAATCACCCGAAATTTATCATACTCCGCCTCAGCTTTGAGCTTAGCTTCAAGCATAGAAACCCTGCCCAAATTTGTAAGAATTGGTGTGTTGGAAAGTTCAAGAAATTGTTGCAAAAAAACATCCCAGTCTTTCATATTCATAATTTGACTGTTTCTCGCTCTTGTTTCCGCCAAATCAAGATATGCCGAAACAATCTGCTCCAACTTTTTTACATGCTCTTCATTTAAATAATTTTTGGCAATTGTTACATCACTTTTTAAAATTTTGCCATGTGGAACGTTCTTCCATGTTTGCAGTCCCATAAAAATCTTTCTATGGTCAGCTTCATTATAAATAATCTCAGCAGCAGTTTTTCCTGTTATGCTGAAATGAAGCTTATTTTGTACACTAGCAAAAAATTGTTTTGTAATATCTGCTTGATTGTCATAATCAGCTGAAAGTGCATAAATATCAGTAATTTTCTGGTAAAGTCTGCGCTCACTCATTCGGATTTCATGAATCCGCTCAAGCATTTCGTCAAAATAATCCTGTCCAAAATGTTTAATCTGCTTCAATCGTTCATCATCCATCGCAAATCCTTTAATCACATATTCATGTAAAATTTTTGTTGCCCATTTTCTAAATTCTATTGCTCGATGTGAATTCACCCGATAACCAACGGCTAAAATAGCAGTTAAATTATAATATTTGCTTATAGTGATTTGTGTTTTGTCTTTTATAGCACCATGCTGAGTGGTGTTTTCCAAAATGGAAACAACCACTTTTTCATCCAATTCTTTTTCTTCAAAAATATTCTTCAAATGCTTGGAAATAGCAGGAACATTGACTTCAAAAAGTTCAGCCATTTTTTTTTGCGTTAACCAAAGCGTTTCATTTTGAAAAAATACATCAATATTTACTTTTCCAGTAGATGTCTGAAAAATGACGAAGTTATTAAAAAGTTCTAATTTTTGATTCATAATTCAAATTTTATAAATTTTATAAATTACCAATTTCATCAATCTCCCTCATAATTCTATCCGTCTCCTTCAATGCAATTATTATTTTCTGATAGTGCATTATATCTTCGAAGCTTAAATTCCTTCCTTTACGGTCCTTAAGCCATTTTTGGGCTGGCTGGTAGCCTCCGACATAGAAATCCCAAGATATTTTCGGCACATTTTCAAAATATTGAGTGCTATTTATCCATACCTTACCTATTTCAGATCCTTCGAAAAACACTTTCTCTACCAAATTATCACTGCCGACAGGATAGCGAGTAATGAAGTTATTTAAATTAAGATGCTCCATAAGATGATAAGCTCGAAGTTCTCTTCCTTTCTCAACTAATTTCCAGAAATTTTCTGTATTGTCAGGATATGGAACTCGTGGAAAATCTATTTTCAGGAATTCTTTATATTTTTCTCTATAGCTTAGAGAGTGGAGAACTGCATAAATATAATCAAGCAAATCTTCAGGGCAGAATACTTTTCCTTTGTTTTCTTCTGTAACTAATTTTGAATCTTCGATGAATGGGAGTTTTATTTTTTCTGCGATTTGAGTGACGATTTCATCATTTAGATTTGGTTTGCGTGAAATTTGTTCGTTTTGGAATAGGTCTTCTTTGGGTTGGTCTGGGTAGAGGTAGAGAGGAAAAATACTTTCCGCACCTTGCATTCCTGGTCTTGACCAACCTCTTCTATCAAATATAAATTTAGTAATAAATACTGGTGCCGAACCGTCTTCGTTAAACCCTCGTTTTGCAATAAAACCAAGATTACTTTTTAAAAAATGTTTCATTATAGAAAATCTTGGTCGCCAAAAAACACCCTCACTATTAGGACTTAAAAATGTATGCCTTAAATCAAATGGTCTATATAAAATAACTACTTCACTTGCATTTTTTAAATCTCCTAAAACCTGTTGTATTTTATCAATACTAATTTCGTATTTTTCTGATAACTCTTTTTCATTTAAAAGCTGTAAATCACTTTTTAAAAGACTTAATTCGTTTTCATTTGTTTTTATAATAAAATTATCTTTTCCTGACTCTATACCTGAGTTATAATTTTTAAATATTTCATTCACTTTAAATCCTTGCTCGTAATTCTTTATGTCTTCAAAATTCTTTGGTACAAAAAAGTAATAAGGCTCTTTATAATTTAATTTTTTCCATTTAATCTCAGAAACATTTTCCTCATTTAATCTGTTGTATTTAACTTCCCTCTTTCCAAAACTCTCGTAATGATAAACATCTGCTAATTTCTTGGGAATTGATGTCTTAACAAAAATATTTATTGAAACGCCCTGCTGAATATCAAATACATTTTCATCTTTTGAGCCATCAGGACAAATTTCTTTTTTCTTACTGTTTCCATGAAGATCATAAATATAAATTTGGTCAAAAGTCTCAAGTAAATGCTTTCTCATTTGCCTATGAGTAATTCCATCAATAAATGAATTGTTTGTAATCATAGCAATTACACCCTGTCTGTTTTTTTCAATGAAATATTCAGCATAACGAATAAATTTGATATAATCATCATCAAGATTAATTTTCCTTTCATTCAAATCTTTTTTGTAATCTTTTATAAGATCAAGAATCCACTCTCCTTTGTTACTGGAACTCACACTATAAGGCGGATTTCCTATCACCACCATCACAGGAGCATCTCTTTTGATTGTGTTTGCTTCTGAAGCTTCATTTGACAACCAACTTGTAAATAAGCTTCCCGTATCAGGATGAGCTTCTTCAAGGCTGTTTGTGAGATAAACTTTGAAACGATCTGGATTCTTTGGCTTGTAACCTTTTTGTGTAAGAAGCAGATCAAGCTTGAGATGACACATAACGTAAGGAGCCATGAGAAGTTCAAAGCCATTCAAACGAGGCATAAGCTCTTTCTCCACATAATCCGACCAAATTCCTTCCTGTCCTTCAAAGCGTTTGGCAATGTGTTTCACAACCTCGCAAAGAAAAGTTCCTGTTCCTGTAGCGGGATCAAGAATTTGAACTTTGTGAACCAGTTCTTTCTTTTTTTTGCCTTGAATATCAACTGTAATTTCTGTTTTAGTTGTATCGGCAAGTCCAGCAGGTAAATTGAAGTCTGTTTTCAGAATGTCATCTACCACTCTTACAATGAAATTCACAACAGGCTCAGGAGTATAATAAACACCTCTTGATTTACGCAATTTTGGATTATATTCACTTAAAAATGTTTCATAAAAATGTATAAACGGATCATTAATTCCTTTTGAATCACCGAAACTTGCAAGAATTTCTGATACGTCGCAGTAACTGAAAACATCAGCAAGAGCATCAACTATCCAAGTGATTCTCTCGTCAAGATCAGGACATGCAATATATGAGAATAATTGTCTCAAAAACGGATTTGTCTTAGGTACAAGAAACACCGCCTCTTGTCTTGAAAAGTTATCTTTTGTCTCATCATGAAGCCTAGCTGCAAAAAGGCCATAAGCTATTGTCTGAGCATAAATATCAGCAAACTCCTCTTCTTTCATATCGTGAATAAGAACTTTTCGGAACGCTTCAAGTTGTGATTGAAGTGAATTATTTTTGCTATCATCTATTAACAAAGCTTTGTATATAACTTCCTGCATAAGTTTGGCTTTGTCCGCCATCATTTTTGCAAGCTTTGACGGTGATTTGATTGTTTTGCCTGTATACGAACAAAAATCTCTAATCAAATTCTCAAAAGCTACAAAATTCTCACTATTTTCCTTCAAAACTCCATTTTCAATATGAGCTATGTTGACGCTATAAACTTTCACACCATCAACAAAAAGTCGAAAATCTAAATAATCAGTCAAAATAATATTATCAAGACTCTGAATATATCTTTTTATTTGCTCTGTTTTTTCAATAACATCAAGATTCACTCCGATATCTTTGGCTTCTATATAAGCTATAGGAATTTCATTTTTTGCAATAATATAATCAGGAGCTCCGCAAGCCTGCCTTTTCGGCTCATTTGTTACACTTACATTCGAAACTAAAAACTTAATCAAATCTTCCAAAGAACCTCTATAACTATGCTCTGTAGCTATTTTGCTATTATAATGCTTTGTAAGGTTAGAAATATATTCTTTTAAATTCATTATTTAATTTAAAATGCGTTTACTTCACTATATATTTTTCACATTTTTACCTCAATAGAGTTTTGATCTGTAAACTGTTTAATGCTTTCCAAAGACTTCGATGAAGAATTTTTAAACAAAATTGACTCTTCATAGTTTTCTATTATATATTTATATAGTTCAAGTAGAGTTTCTTTTGGCCCACCATTTTAAATTTTCAAAAAATAATACTGTTGAATTTAAAATCTATTTTTTTAAATCTTCTCTTTCCCATTCAATGCCTAGGTTGTAACCAAGAAAGCGTTTGGATTTGCAAAAATTGTCAAAATAAAATCCATCTTCAAAAATATCAAATTTGTCCTAATTGTAAAAAAACCAAAACCGAAGGAAATCTTTGCGGAAATTGTCAAAATACAAAAATTTATTTCGATAAATTATTAGTAGCGGCAAAATATGAAAAAGAACATTTAATTCAAAAAGTAATTAAAACTTTTAAATATCGATTTATTAAAGATTTAAATAAATTTTTGGGAGATTTTTTAAGCGATACGATTCGAAAATATATCAAAAATTATAAAAACTATATTCTAATCCCTATTCCTCTTCACCTTAAAAAAGAAAAATGGAGAGGATTCAATCAAGCTGAACTTTTGACCGATACTATATCTGAAAATTTACAAATTTTTATTGATAAAAATTTAATCAAAAGAATAAAATATCAAAAATCACAAGCTGAACTCGATAGGGATTTAAGGCTGAAAAATCTTCATAACGCCTTTCAAATTGAAGACAAAATTAAAGCATTGAACAAAAAATTTATTCTTATTGACGATATCGCAACAACTGGAACGACATTAAATGAATGCGCGAAAATGCTTAAAACAGCAGGTGCCATAGAAGTGGTAGCTGTAGTGATTGGAAGAGGAGAATGATACCCTCACCTCAATTACCAATTATTAATTTTTCATTCTTTCCTTCTTTCTTTCCTTCATCTACAATTCAACTGATGACAAAAACATTAAACAAAGTATCTTTTTACCTCACTGCTCTTCTTCTTGCTGGGCTTCCCTTTCATGCAATCTTAACGACTATCTTTAAATACGGATTAAATTTACAAAATATTCCAAAGCTTGGATTTTTTATAACAACTTGGAAAGAGATTCTCATAATAATTATCGCCATCTTATTTTCAATAAATTTTCTTAAAAATCGAATCATCCGCCTTCGTTTCACTACAGACAAACAAACAAAGCAAATCACGAATATAATCATTATCTACATCATCTTCGGCCTAAGTTCATATTTTTGGGCATCTCCTCCCTCTGGCTTTCCTCAGTGGCTTTTCGGATTTCGATATGATTTTTTCTTCCTTATCACTTTTTTGATTTTCACCTTCAATAATTTTAACAAACAAAATATTCAAATTTTATTCAATATAGCTATATATTCAGCTACTGCTTCAATTATATTTGGTTTGATAATTTTCCTTATTAATCCTGAAAATTTAACTTTTTTTGGATTTCGAAATGATTGGAGTACCTGGTATGCAAATCAAGCTTTAGCTTTTTGTCAAAAAATTGAGAATAGCGATTTCTGCCGTTTATCTGGAACTTTTGCTGGACCAAATCAATATGGCGCATATTTAATTATTATTTTGCCATTACTTTTTTATAAATTTTTTCAGGAAAAATCAAAAATTTGGATTTTTATAATAATATCAGCTCTTTTAAGTCTATTTCTAACTTTTTCAAGAAGCGCATGGATAGGCTTCATTATAGAGATTTTACTACTATCAATAATATTTCTGAAACAAAAATATTCAAACTTTAATTTGAAAAAATCAGCAATATTTTCTCTCTTATCAGCAATTCTAATCGCAATAATTTTTATTGGAATTTTAAAAACAAATTCAGAGCTTTTTCAGAGGATCACAAAACCAGAATCAACTTCAGAGCATTTTTCAGCTTTATTCCTAGGCTTAGAAACTATAAAAAATCATCCTTTTGGACTTGGCTTAGGAACAGCTGGACCTGCTTCATATAGATTTGAAAATGACAATTCTCCTGCTATTATTACCGAGAATTGGTATTTGCAAATTAGCGTTGAAATGGGAATAATGGCTATGATTTTATTTATCGTAGTATTAGTAACAATAATTTATTCGAATTTAAAAACTACACTTTCTAAATTTATTCTTCGAAGCCTTAACGTAGTAGAACTTTCTAAACTTTATCTCACCATCGCTCTTTGCGGTTTATCAATATCAGCTTTATTTTTACATAGTTTCGAAGATTCGAGTACTGTTCTGACTTTATTCACACTATTAAGTTTAACAAATAAATTGTATTGACCTCTATTTTCTATCTCTTGCTATCTTGAAAGTCGCTATTGTCCATGATTTCCTTAACAGGCTTGGTGGAGCTGAAAAAGTTCTAAAAGTTCTTTGCGAAATTTTTCCTTCTGCTCCTATTTACACTTTACTTTATGATGAAAAAAAAGTTGGCGAAATTTTTCCCAAAAATAAAATTAAATTTTCAAAATTACAAACATTACCAAATTTTATAAAAAATAAATATAAATATTTTTTCCCTATTTTAAATACTTTCGTAGAAGAATGGGATTTTTCTGAATATGATCTTGTTATAAGCTCAAGCTCAGCTTTTACTCATGGCATCATCACCCCACTTAAAACAAGACATATTGTCTATTGCCATTCACCAATGCGCTCTATTTGGGATTGGAAAGAGCCATACATAAAAGAACAAAATAAAAATATAATTATAAATGCAGGAATAAGATATTTCAGTAGTCAAATTAGACAATGGGATTTATTAGCTTCAAAAAGAGCTGATTTATATATTACGAATTCAAGAAATGTGCAAAAAAGAATAAAAAAATATTACCAAAGAGATTCAAAAATTATTTACCCGCCTGTTTGCTTAAATAGATTTAAAATACAAAAAAATCATCAAAATTATTTTCTCATTGTATCAACCTTAACTCCGTACAAAAACATCGAACTCGCTATTAAATTATTTAATAAAATTGGTCGAAAATTAATTATTATTGGTGATGGTCCACAAAAAAATTATTTGCAAAAAATATCCGCCCCAAATATAGAATTTTTGGGATTCAAATCTGATGAAGTTGTCAGTGAATATATGCAAAATTGCCGAGCTTTAATTTTTCCTGGGGAAGAAGATTTTGGAATTACAGCCGTTGAAGCTATGGCCTGTGGTAAGCCTGTGCTTGGACTTAATAAAGGCGGTCTTCTTGAAACAATTATTCCAAACGAAACTGGAGAATTTTTTGATGCTAATAATTTAAAAAGTATTGAAGACGGACTTGGTAGGCTTATTTTAAACGAAAAAAAATATGATGCTGAAAAAATTGCGAAACACGCAGAAAAATTCTCTAAAGAAAAATTTATCAATGAATTTAAAACCATAACAAAAATATAAAAATTAAGCTTTACAAAACATCTTAAAATTTTGATAAACATTGAGTTTTTTAAGAAATTCATTTAAAATTTTTTATGCTAACTTTTATGAAATTATGAAAAAAATTCTTTTACTTGAAGACGAAGAAGCTTTGGGAAGACTTTATAAAAAAAGATTAGACCTAGCTGGATATGAAACTATTTGGACGAAGACAGCGGAAGAAACAGAAGAAATAGCTAAAAAATTTAATGCCGACGCCGTATTAATTGATCATGCCATCAAAGGTCATGAAAAATCCGGCTTAGATATAACGCCAAAAATTAAAAAACTGCTTCCAAAATCAAAATTAATTGTTCTCTCAAACTACGATCAATTCCATTTAGAAGAAGAAGCTAAAAATTTTAATGTTGATAAATATTTATTAAAGATAGAAACTCCACCAACGGAACTAGTGAAATTTTTAGATGAATTACTTAAAAATAACACGTGATACGTGATTCGTGGTTCGTGATTCGCCTGTCCGTCCGTAGTGAAACGAAGGCGGATGGTTCGTTTGTTTCATTCCAAAGGAATGAATTGTTCGAATCACGAATCACGTATTATAAATCACCGATTACTAATCTTAAGTTTAATACAAAACTTTGCTCCACCAATTTCCGCATTCTCAACCCATATCTCGCCTTTATGAAGTTCAATAATCTTTTTAGATATATAAAGTCCTAAACCAATTCCCATCGCCATAGACGCTTTTTTTGTTTGAAATTTATTAAATATAAGTTCTCTTTCCGTATCAGAAATACCCTGTCCAGTATCAGAAACAGATATTAAAACATGTGAATTTATAGTAATAAGCTTAATCACTATCGTCCCATCTTTCGGCGTAAATTTAAAAGCATTGTTCAAAACATTATGAAAAACCTGACGGATTTGCAATTTATCTATATTAACATAACACTTACCTTCTATTTTATTAACAAAATGTAAATTAATAGATTTTTCTGACATTATATTTATAAAATCCTTATAAATTTTTTCCAAAAATTCAACGATGTTCACTATCTCGCATTTTACATTTACTTTATTCAAATCATACTGCTGAACATCAAATAATTTCTGCGTTAACGATTTCAAATTATCAAGCGAGGCTTTCATAATTTGCAAATCATTTTTTTCAGTTTCATCAATATTATTTTTTGATGAATTTAACGTATCATCAAGCTGAAAAAGAGCGATTGAAAGAGGGGTTCGAAATTCATGCGCGGTAACAGCAATAAAATCTGATTGCTGACGAAGCAGTTTCTGCATTTCTTTATTCTGCTCTTTCAAAGCCTGAGTTTTTATTTTTACTTGTTTTTGCAACTCAAAATTATAAAGAATAACGGCAAGAAAAAGTGATATCTGATAGGCTGTTGATTCCAAAACTTCTAATTCTTCTTTGGTGTAAGGATTTTGAAATGGTTTCTCACCTAAAACAAAGAACCCAATTAAATTCCTTTCGCTTTTAAAAAATAATGGGAAACAAATTTTCCCTAAAGATTTAAGTTCTTTAAAAAAAGAAAATTTTTTATTTCTAGTTTTCTGCTCAAGTTCCAGTTCTTCGGTTACCAAAAAACTTTTATCTCTTAAAAAATATTTTATAAGTTCAGGATATTTACGTCCCGTTTCCTCATCTAAAATCAAAATAAAAGCTGAGGATATTTGTAATTTATCGCAAAAAGTTTTTTTAATATTCATCTGAAATTCTTCAATGCTATGATAGAAACTATTCCTATTTTTAAACTCAAAAACAGTTTGTTTAAAATATTCAAAATTAGATAAACGAAAAAAATTATAAAAAAACTTTAATCTAACAACATTATTAAAAATCAAAAAGAAAATTATCAGAATCGCTATGCCGACAATAGTTGGAATATCTAATTTAGCTGAAAAAGGAAAGAAAAAAGAATAAATTGTATAAATAAGATAAGCTGTAACAACTGACAAAATAATGGAAAAAACTTTTTTCAAAACTTCCAAAGAATTTAATTTAATATCAATAAATCTATAACGAACAATAATATAAAAAATCGAAAACATTTGTCCGGAAGCAAAAATCGTTAAATATGGAGTAACGTTAATATCAAAAAATAAAAAATAATTCATCGACCCAGTTCCAAAAGTCATCATATCTCCAATCAAAATATATTTAATCTGTTGTTTCTTAATTCCTTTAGTTTTTTTATAAGCGGCATAAAGCAAATATACAGAAGCAACTACGTAACTAAGCCAGACAGCAAGCCAAATTTTATAAGCTATGCCGACATTCGCCCAATAATTAAAATCTCCTTTAGGTACAACTTCGGAGATAAACAACTTTGTCGGAATAAAAAATAAAACAATTAAAAGATTAAAAAGATAGGCAAAAATAATATATTTTTTCTTTTCTTTCACAATATCCAAAACTGCGCACACAAAATGGAAATGGGCAACCGCAATAAACGCCGCTCCGACATGAAGTAATCGAAAAGATAAAAGAGATAAAGACTCGCTATTTTGAACAATCGGGAAAAAATATCCCATTGACCAAGTAGTAATAAAAAAACAAAAAACAGCAAAAGTCCTATTCACTACATTTTTTTTATCCTTCAAATATATAATAATTCCAATAACTGATCCAACGATGACATTAAATACTGCGCTGATGAAAAGGAAAATGTAGAGAGCCATAATTTTCAAAAAAACAATTAATGAAAAATTAAACGGCTAATTGTGTCCAACCTTCTTTTTCGCTACGCATTATATCACCTTTTGGTTTATATACCTCAACTAACATTTGCGTTTCTTCCGCTCCTGGTGTCCTAAATATTCTCATTTGAATATTATTTTCTTTTGCGATTGGCGATAACAAATCCATTAATTCTTCTTCTGTACGACCTATTAAAAACCAATTCATTATAATTTCCAAAAATTTCTTTGAAGGATAATTATCTACAAATTGCCCTGAAATAAAACTTCCTCCTTCTTTCAAAGCTTTAACTGATGTTTCAAATGATACTTTAAGTTGCTCATCTGAAAAATAATCCCACAATCCCTGCATTGCAGACATATCTGCTAAAGTCTTCGCATGAGGATCGTCATTAATAGTACTAGCATCTTTAATATAAGCATTTATTTCAAGATTTCCAGCTGTGATTTTAATTACACCATCTCTATCTGGGTTTGAATCAATTTTATACGCAATTTCAAATTTTTTCAAAAGAGCCTCAAAACGCTTTAAAGATTTTTCACGAGCATTTGGATCAATATCCCTAATAAGCATTAACATTTTTTTGTTAGATGTAAGGGGATGATATATACCTTGCTGAATTACTTGTTCCAAAGTCTCTCTGCTTAAAGGTGAAGACCCGCATGGTATTTCTCTAGTAACTATTTGCTCTCTATCATCTTCCTCCATCAATCTCTTTATTTTATTCACCCAACCTTCGACTTCTAAATTTGATCCCCCTTCTATTGGAACTCCTTCCACGATAACCCCTGTACGAGCTAAAACCGCTTTAGCCGCTTCACAATCAAGATGAAGTTTATTCCATGGATTATTTGGATCAGGATTTTCATATAAGTTTACCATCGCGTCCACATCTCCAGGATTCACCGCTATAAAAGCTTGCGCATCATAAGTTCTATAATCTCCCAAAGCATTCCTAATCTCAAGATATTGATCAAACTCAAGTTTATGCTCCGTCATTACAGCTCCCCATAAATCATCAACAAAACCATACCAAGCCTTATATTTCTCCCCTTCTGATAATTTATCATTTAATATCGGACCACCAACGCACGCAAATTCCTCTGCTTTTTTCATAAAATTCAAATAACATTCAATATCTCCACTCCCCACTTCAGCAAATTTCACTGGCTCTGATTTTCCGCTTCTTTTAAGACATTTAAATCCTTTATATTTATCTTTCCATCTTGAAAACTCGTCTTCATAAAAAAGTTTTAATAATTTTCGCACATGTGATATTAAATCTGAAATTTCTTTATCTACTAATACTTCAGCTCTTTCTTTCCCCTCCACTGGAGTAAAATGATTTAATGACCCTGAGAACCTATCTCTTTGATCTTCATCTGTTGTTAAGGGTTTATCTCCCATAAACAATTTAAAATTTAAAATTTAAAAATTCTTTCTTCTTCTCAAAAAACACCTTAAACCTTCAAACCATAAAATTTTTTCTAAGGCTAGCACAATTTCACTATACATCAGAGTTTCGATAATAACATCTTTTTATTAAATCTTCCAAGCTCTTTTACAATTTTTTAACAATTTGACAAGAGATTTTTTTATTTTCCATAAATTTTTGATGCGTTTTTTCAATAATTGCAAAAGCTTCTTCGCAATTATCAACATGAATAATAAAATTCATATCTTCAGGATCTAAATATCTATATATTAACGGTTCTTTTCTTATCCACTCAATCAAACCTTTCCACATATCTCCGATTAGAACTATCGGCATTTTTCGTATATGATGCACTTGAAGAAGCTGCCAAGTATAAAAAAATTCTAGCAAAGTACCTATCCCACCAGCGGGAGCGATAATTACAATGTTTGAAAGTGCCATAAATTCATCTAATCGTGTAGAGAATCTGTCGTGAATCTGCATAATATCCAAATTATGATTCTCTTGTTGCTCCATAGGCAAACGAATATTAAGACCAATTGATCTCGCTGGATTATTTGCCTGCGGAGTACCTTCACGATGACCAAGATTAGCCGCTTCCATTATTCCAGGCCCTCCTCCAGTAACTATATCGTGCCCTGCCTGCCCAATTTTTTTCGCTAATTTACGAATATCTTGATAAATTTGATTATCAGGCTGAACTCTAGCTGAACCAAAAATAACTACACGGAATCTATCAGAATTAAAATCTTTTAAAACATCTTTTGACATTTCATGAACGATTATATTGAAATCATGAGTATTTTTACTATACATAATTTAAAAAAAGAGGAAAGAAAAAATTTACTAAAAACATATTCCAAATATTGTAACATAAAAAATTTCCAGTGTCCATAAAAATCTTTCCTTTATCCTTCTTGTCCTCCGAAGCTTTTCTTGTATTATAGAAATGTAAATATCTAATATACTCCTACGCTTTAATAATTTAAAATTGTATAATGCTACGTAGCTTTATAATATTGTTTATTTACTTTATAAAATAAATAATTAAGCTTCGGAGCATATACTACTTAATTTTAAAATTTCAAAGCGGAGTAGTATAAAATAAACGTAAGAGGATATTCTTTATCCTATTTTTTATATATATTTTAAAAAATTGAAATGTCGCTAAGCAAAAAAGAAAAAAACAGCATCATAAAAACTCTTGCCTGGTTCGATGTTTTTAATTACCCATTAACAATAAATGAAATTCAACAATATACTGGCATTATAATAAAAAGCCCTCTTGATTTAGAAGGTTTAATTGGAATGCATCAAAATTTTTTCCATCTTCAGAACCGTTCTTCAATCATTCAAAATCGCCTCCAAACAAACAAACATGCCGAAAAACTCTGGAAAAAAATATATCAATGGTCGTGGATATTCAAAATTACCCCTTTTCTCAAAATGGTAGCAGTCTGTAACACTCTTTCTTTTAATAATCCTGATAAAGAAAGCGATATAGATTTATTTATAGTTACTGAACGCAGTCATCTTTTTACAGCTAGAATAATTATTACTTTTCTAACTTCAATTTTTGGTTTACGAAGGCATGGCAATAAAATCAAAGGTAGATTTTGTTTAAGTTTCTGGTGTACGGAAAATGCTTTAGATTTTTCAAAAATAACGCTAGAAGGAGAAGATCCCTACTTAGCCTATTGGCTAAAAGATTTAAAACCTTTATTTGGCTATGAAATTTATAAAAAAATGATAGAAATAAATAGGAAATGGATGGAAAAATATATCAATTACAATTATCGCGAAAACAAAAATCAAAATAATTTAAAATTAATTAAATTTGCCTCAAACATTTTATTCAGAAACAGATTTAGCAATTTCATCGAAAAAATGCTTCAACGCTTCCAACTTGCCCGTTGCCAACAAAAATCAAAAAAATTAGACTCAAACACTTCATCAATCATTATCAATAAAGACATGCTAAAATTTCATAATATAGACATGCGGAAACATTATCGAAAGGAGTGGAGGAAAAAGCTAAAAAAATTAGGAATAGGATAATTACGAATGGGCAGATTGAGCTCTAGTCGGCTTTCCTCGAAATTCAATCTTAATAACTGTTCCTTCAAATCCATATTTTTCTCGTAGCTGATTTTCTAAATATCTTTTATATGAAAAATGAAAAGATTTAGCACTATTTACAAAAAATATAAAATGAGGCGGTTCGACATCTACCTCCGTAACATACAGAATTTTAGGTTTTTTAAGTTTTGTCCCAGTAGGATGATGTTTCATTACACAATCAGCAACAAAACTATTAAGTTCTGCTGTTGAAATTCTCTTTTGACGATTTTCTTTTATTGAAGTCGCTAAATCAAAAATTTTATTAATATTTTTCTTATTTTTAGCCGACACAAAAATTACTGGCGCCCAAGGCGCAAATTTTAATCCGCTCTGTAAGTTTAATAAAAATTTATCCATATCCTCTTGTTTTGACTCCATTAAATCAGATTTATTTACAACTATAATAAGACCAGTTCCAGCTTTCAAAATAGAATTTGCAACATAACAATCTTGATGAGCTAACCCCTCTTTATAATCCAAAATTAATAAAACCACATCTGCTCTTTCAATTGATTCAAGAGACCTGATAACGCTATATTTTTCTAATCTTCTTTCTCTTTTACCAGGAGATCTTATCCCTGGCGTATCTATTAAAATAAATTTATGTCCTTCGTACTCAAATTTCAAATCAATCGCATCTCTGGTAGTACCGGAAATATCTGAAACAATAACTTTTTCTTCATTAAAAAATGCGTTCACAAGTGAAGATTTACCGACATTAGGCCTACCAGCAAAAGTTATTTTAATATCCGAATCTTTTTTTTTTGTTATCTTATTTTTCTTAAAACCAAGTTTTTTTAATCTATCAATAATTTTATTTTTTAAATAATCCATACCAGTACCATGAATAGCTGAAATTTCTATCGGATCTCCAAAACCAAGACCATATAATTCAACAATTTTATCACGCGAAGTTGAAACATCACATTTATTAGCAACTAGAAATACTTCTTTACCTGATTTCCTTAATAACTCCGCCGCCTGATAATCATCTGAAGTCAACAACTCTTTCGCGCTTATCAAAAAAATCACTAAATCAGCATCACTAATAGCAATTTTAGCTTGTATTTGGACCTCCTCTTCAATATTTTCATGTTCCTGAAATTCAAGTCCTCCCGTATCCACAAGCAAAACATCTAAATTACCAAAAGCGCATTCGTTTGTAATTCTATCTCTAGTTGTACCTTCAAATTCTGACGTAATGGCTTTACGCTCACCAATTAATTTATTAAAAAGAGTAGATTTCCCGGTATTTGGTCTACCAACTATAGCTATGATAGATTTTGTCTTCGATGGAGCCCCTCCCATAAAAAAAATTTGTAATATTTCGAAAAAAGATCGTATTATAAATTTAGCAAAATCCTCCTTAAAAAGCAAAACAAATTCGGGTTCTATTAATTATCAATTACTAATTTAAAATGTTCTCAAATCTCCAAAAAATTCTCAACGAATTAGAATCATATCCAAAAACTACCCTTGTTGTTGTCACAAAAAATCGATCTATTGATGAAATTAAAAAAGTCATTGAAGCTGGGATCACGGATATAGGAGAAAATAGAATTCAATCAGCCGAACAAAAACTTTCAAACCTCAAAATTACAAAACATTTAATCGGGCATTTACAAACTAACAAAGTTAGAAAAGCAGTTGAAATTTTTGACATGATTCAATCTATTGATTCTTTTAAATTAATTGAAAAAATCAATCAAGAATGTCAAAAAATAAATAAAGTAATGCCAATTTTACTGCAAATAAATATTTTTGAAGATGAAAATAAATATGGATTTAAAACAAAAGACCTTAACGCAAAAATCATCAATGAATTATCTCAAAAATATAAAAACATTGAAATTCAAGGCTTAATGACAATCGCCAAACAAGACCTCACAGAAAAACAAACTTTAGCAGGTTTCCAAAAATTAACAAATTTGCATCAGCAAATTTCAAAAACATTCACCATTCATCATTCACCATTTACCATTCTCTCAATGGGCATGTCCCAAGATTACCAACTAGCATTAAAAGCTGGATCAAATATGTTGAGAATAGGCTCAGCGATTTTTGAATCAAAGTAAAAATCTTTGAAGCATCTCTTCAATAGTTTGATCGAAATAATATTGAAGCTCATTTTCACTAATATTTTCTTTATCGCTTTTACTATAAATGCATAAAGGAACTAATAAATTTTTTCGTATATAAAAATAAATATAAACTCGAAACCCTCCAGACTTTCCTTTATTTTGATCTGAACTTTTTATCCTTATCGTATAAATAGACTTTCCTATATAAATCTCATTTTCAAAATTTAACCAACTTAATTTTTCCAACAAATCATTTTTAATATTAGGAAATTTCTTCTTCAATTTCTTTAATTGCTGTTTAAAATTTTTACTAAAAAATATTTGCATTGTAAAAAAAATTAAACATCAACTAATTGTTCTTCTGCAGAAGGCAAAGAATTAATATCAATTCTATCTAAAAGTTTATTAAAAATTTCAATAGAATTATCAAGAGATTTGTTTTTAGTTAAAAAATAATACTTTATAAGAAAAATAAAAGTAGCAGTCTTATTGCCAAGACCTTCTGCTTCCTTAATAATATCAATTTCTTGAGGAATTTTATCATCAACTTTTAAAACAATAGTTTGCATAAAAAAATACTTATTTATATAACAAGTATAGCTTATTTATATAATTTTGGTCAATTAGAAATTTAATAAAAAACCATTTTAGGCTGGCGTGCCAGCCGAAGCTCGTAACGAAGTGGAGAGAGCGAAGGCTGGAGCAGGTAACGGGAATTGAACCCGTCTCTCGACCTTGGCAAGGTCGCATAATAGCCACTATACGATACCTGCGTGTTTTATAAGAAAAAAAGTAAAAATATCTGTGGAAATTATATAAAGTTTTTCAAAAATTACAATCAAAAACTATTTTTCTCCAATTAACTTAATTTCTGAAAATGGCCACAAAATAATCCAAGCCATTCCACTAATACTTTCTTTTGGGACAAACGCTGTCGCTTTCCCATCTATATTAAAAGTCGAAGAAAAATGAGCCCGACTATCAAGACTTTCTACTCTATTATCCCCCATCACAAAATAAGATTCAGCTGGAACTTCAAATCTTGTCTCTAATGAAAAAGCTTTGGTATAACCTAAATTTTTTTCATTTAAATAAGCACTCTCATCCAACTTAGGATAGGCTTCATTTTCTATATAAACAAAACCACCTCTCAAAACAACTGTTTCGCCAGGTAGCCCGATAACTCTTTTAATAAAACTTTCTCCATGCCCATTTGGATTTACAAAAACAATAACATCACTTCTCTCCGGTTCTCTAAAAAAATACATAAACTTGCTCACAATAATATATTCGCCTTCTCCATGATTACAAGCCCCGTTATTATAAGCATTGAGAGTATCGCACATCGAAGGCCCACTAATTCTATAAGGACTAATAACAAAAGTCCTAATCGCAAAAACTAACACAATAATAATCACCACATCTCTCCAAGTATCAAGTAAAAAGAAAAAGGAAAGAAAATTTTTAAAAAATTTTTTCATTATATTGAAACCTATGGTAATATTTAAAAATAGAAGCTAAATTTAGATTAGCAGGAAGCAAAAAAACAAGAAAGTAAAAATTCCGCCCCGCAAACCCATGAAATCAATCCTAAAATTCCTCCTCGCTCTCATCCTCCCCTACGCTCATCCATTTGAGAAAAAGGTTGAAAAATTTTTGCGCAAACTTAAACCTGACAGTTTCAATGATGTAGTGCAAAAACAATTGCTAGAATTAATGCAGGAAAATTTAGCGATTTTAAATCTTTATTTGGAATGGAAATCTAGGCAATATAAATATTTAAAAAAACGAAAAAGAAGAAAAAGATATGAGGATTTAGAAAAATTAAAAACTGATTTTTTACAAAATGTTGATTTGAGTGCGAATTACACCCAAGAAATCATTAATGAATTAAAAATTAAAAATTTAAGCTATCCAGTAAATAAAGAAAAAGAATTAAATTATCTTTGGCAAATTATGAAATATCTTGAACCTGGCAAAAAATTTACTTATCAAGAATCAACTAGTTTCGGACATCTGCTTCAAAATCCCCTCGAAGCAAAATTAATCGGAGATTGCAATCAAATTGTTACTCTTTATGCGTACTTTTATTCTCTTAAATTTCCCCTCTCTGATCTAAAAATTAAAATTCTGCCAGAACATGTTTGCCTGCATTTCGAAGATCTTGATATTGAAGCTACAAATGGACATTTTGCTAAATACACTGAAAATGAACAAATTCTTACAATCACAGAAATTATTTCCACAAATTTACTTGATGTTAGTGATCAAAGAGAAAAACAAGAACAAATTTCACCAAAAGTAATGCTAAAAAGTGCGCAATTGGCTTACAAAATCAGTTCCAACAAAGATTTGGTTAGTAAAAATTTAAATATTGCCTACCGAAACTTAGCTATATCTGAAATGAATGCTAATAATTTTGAGGAAGCAATTTACTTCGTCAAACAATGTAATGATCGAGAACTTCTACTTAAAGCTTATTACAATGCAACCGTTTATTATTTAAATAATAAAAATTTCAAAAAAGCTCATTTCTATTCAAGATTGCATGGAGACCAAGAACTCCAGACAAAAGTAACGCTTTATGAAGGTCATTTCTATTATGAAAAAAATAATTTAAAAGACGCACTTCAAATTTTTCGTAAATTAGGCAAACACGAAATGATCAAAGCTTGTTTGCAAAAACAATATTTCGATCTTTATCAAAAAATAAAAAATGTAAAAACTATAAAAGAAGCCAAAAGCTATAAATCAATTTATCAAAAACTTCTAAGTTTAGGTCAAGAAATGCAGGATCAAGAAAAAGAGAAATGGGTTAGAGATATATTGGGGAAAATATAAAAAATTACCTTGACATATTTGAATTATTAAGTAAAGCTACTGTCTCTTACCAAATTTAATATCTTCGTAAGATGAATAGTTCAAGACTTCTTTCTCCCGTGATCCCAGTAGTTGCAACGCTTGCTGTAGGATGTGCTGAATTATTATCAAGTGCAAAAAATGATCCTCAACCACCAAATGATATTTTCATAACATATCATGATACAAGGCTAGCATTAAATGGTGTCATAGAACCAAGTTTTTTAGAAGGGAAAGGACTGATTTTAATAGAACCAAATCAATCTGCTTATTTAAGAGGATTAAATAATGGTGTAATTCTAACAGAAAAAACAATAGGAAAAGGGGAGGGGGGAAAAAAACCTAAAAATTCGGGATGTTGGATTAATAGATCCGTTCCAGAGCTAGAATGTTCTGATGATTCGGCGACTATTATATATTCTCCAAATTTAACTGGCTCAGTAATTCCTGATTTATCTATACCTGATTTAAATTTTCATGCACCTATATGTGATACTCGCTTTATAGTTAGCGGTTCATTTACTCAAGTAAAATTAAATATACAAGATGCATTAGGAATCGATTCTTCATTTTGCACAACTTTAATAGTTACACCTGGAAGCGCATTAGAATTAAGACGAAATCAACAGGAGGCTAATATTCTTGTGCAGGTACATATGCTTGGAGATTCTGAAGGAAAGACAAATATTAGAAAAGGAAGAAGAGGAATACATCTAAGCCCAGGAAGTAAAGAATTAGCTATAGTAAATATTATAGATTTTAGATCTCCTGAAAAAATAAAAACTTTTATTGAAGAAATAACAGAAAAAATAAGAAAAATGTTTCCAAAAGATGATGCTGAAATGCAAAATATATAATAAAATCTAACTTTGTAAAACTGATCCTGCTTGCTCTCTTGTTTGTCCTTCCAACAAAGCTATTACTCTCTCAACATCTTCTTTTGGATAAGCTAAATCTGTTTTTTCTGCTGTAACTCTTGCTTCAATTAATTCATTTAATGCTTGCGCCTTCTGTCTCTCAGATAAACCTGCAATTACTTGTTCTGCGGCTTCAAAGTATCTATATTGTTGATATAAACCACCTCTTCCCTCCCAATCTCGACCCCTATTCCTTTCATCAAATTTTGCAAGATTCT
>Ga0208373_1001614_pt1 | contig 28997 bp, 23 predicted proteins | sample RifOxyC2_FD_184036 | JGI IMG/M metagenome (GOLD analysis project Ga0208373, IMG submission 184036) | Soil microbial communities from Rifle, Colorado - Rifle Oxygen_injection C2 (SPAdes) | ecosystem: Environmental > Terrestrial > Deep subsurface > Rock core/Sediment | place: Rifle, Colorado... | reverse complement strand
CGGGACAGAAGACCTGCTCCCGCACCGGCGCGCTGGAAACGACGGAACTCTGCGCCGCCCGCGTGTATTCGTCCGGAACGGAGTTATAGTCAATTCCCATGACGGTCTTCAGTGCCGCGATAACCAGATCGGGATTCAGCTCTCCCGTCATTGGAATGGTCCCATCGTTCTTCCCGTAGAAAGTTTTTATCCCGATCTCGGCTGCCTTTTCGGCGACCAGGATCTTCAAATTTTCCTCAAGGAAGGGGAGTACCTCTTCCACCACCATTACCCGATCCGTCCGCGAGAGGTGCTTTGCCATCAGCCTCGGCGGCAGGGGCCAGGTCGTCCCTATCTTCAGAAGACCGACACGATCCTCCACGCCGAGAACGGCGATCGCCTCCTTGCTGTAGAGATAGCAGGCGCTGCTCGTGATGAGCAGGAGATCCGGGTTTTCGGCACCCTCATAGGTATTGAAGGGACTGTCCTCGAATATCTCTCTCGCCTTCTTGATCTTTTCCTGCTGCTGCTGATGTTTCCAAGCTACGGGGACGCTAATGACTATTCCAGCGTCGGGATCGAGGATAGAGCCGTCGAAATTGAATTCAGCGATCCTTTCTTTGTCGGAGAGTTTGCCGAAGGTTATATTCCCGCTGGCGTGGGACATACGGGTCACACTCCTGACGACTACGATCTGTTTGAGTTCTTCCGAAAGTTCGAAGGCCCACCTGGTCATGTCCTTCGCCTCCTGAAACGTGCCCGGTTCCAGAAGCGGGATCTCCATAAGCCGCGCGAAGTACCGGGATTCACCTTCGTTGACGCTGGAGAGGGCGCCCGGATCGTCGCAGGCAACCAGGACAAATCCCCCTCTGGTTCCTGAACCAGCAAGATGGAGCAGAAAATCGGATGCCACATTTACGCCGTTCTGTTTCATGGCGCACAATGACCGCAGCTTGGAGAAGGACGCCGCCGCCGCCACCTCGAGGGCCACCTTCTCGTTGACAGACCACTCGATGTAAAGATTGCGCTCCCGGGCTACCGTGGAGAGGCTTTCGATGATCTCCGATGAGGGAGTTCCCGGATACCCGGTGGCAACATTGACGCCCGCCTCCAGGGCGCCCCGGACGATTGCTTCGTTTCCCATAACCAGGTATGAAGCGCCTTCTTTCGTATCAGTCAGATAAGACATCGCACCCTCCCGCAGCTTGTGCAGCCAGCCGTTCAAGGACTTGGGAATTCATCCTCATGTAGGCTTTCACGTCACCCTTCGTATTGATCATACCTTCACTTTGTGCCTTGGCGAGGCCGCGCCTCTTCTTGTTCCCAGCCGCCCAGGTCAGGTGCTCAAGGTTTTCCTCCGGTATCTCCGCAAGGATCAGATATCCCTCCTTTTCGGCCTCCTCGACGACCTTTCTCCCCCGATCCGTCCTGACAATCAAGGTGTTCATATCGGGTCGGCCTTCCATTACCCCCACGGAAAGATCGGAAAACTCGGAAGTCATATCAATGCAGTAGGAGCAGCCGTTGGGAACGAGCTTGCGGATTTCGTTCAATGGTATCTCCAGTTTATTCCCGTTATTCTCGAAAACCTCCATAATCTCCGATGGCGGGGGGGGGATATCAATCTTTCTAATCCGGCTGATCTCGGTTTGCTCAGCGAGGAATGGCTCAAAGAGCCGGTAATCTATTGCCCATGTACAGAACAACCCGACAACGAGCCCGAAGGAATCAACAAAGTTTTCGATATTAAAGGGATTCGAACGCATCAGAGCCGTAGCCAGCACCTGGCAAGGAGTCCCAACGAGGCCGATATTTTTGTATCCATTCCTCAGCGCCTGGTTGACCATCGAGAGGGTTGGCGCCGCTGTATATTTTGAGGTGCTGCAGGCAAGTGCATCCTCTGGAGCAGTGACAAAACGGGGAACAGGCAGAAGTCCCTTCCTCTCTGTCAGGACCGCTCCGTCAATATATCCTTTTTCAAGGGCGAAATAGATGAGGGCCGATACAGTCCCGCCCGCCTGCGAGGCTATACCTTGCAGCCGGTCACCAGCATACGCCGCGGTGATCGATTGATAGGGGCCGAGAGGACTTCCGTCATACGGTTTGCCGAAGAATCGCTGGGAAAGTCCGTCGAAATCAACACCTATCTTGGGGCAGTAGGCAAAACATTTCCCCTCATCAATAGCGCAGGTAAAGAGCGCCGTTGTTTTGCCCCTGTATGATCTGAAATAAGGACACAGATTCATACAAGCTCCGCACCCCGTGCAGAGATGTGCTTCGAGGACATATTTTTGAAGTTCCTCCGGCCCCCTTTTGAGCACTTTCTTCTCCATACGATTCGACCTCCCCCGGTTTTTTACAATAATACCAGATACTGGGTGCACACGAAGACTTAATTGCGTCAGTTAACGACAGTATATTTTAGCTTCCAGAAGGATGCGGTTTGTCCCCATTAAAACATGCAATATCCGATTTGTCATGCACAGAGGGGCAACAGTTTCGTGCTGGGAGTTCGGCATATCCAAGATGGAATCATATGTCAAGCCAACTTTTTTAGAAAAATTAAGTTACTCACGGGGCGCATTGCGGATACTCACCACCAAAAGCGGCGTATAAAAAATTTTCTTGACAAAGTTTTTTTATAGTGATAACCCGCCAGCCGTCTATCTAATATACTAACCGTTCAGTATAAAAACCGAGAAAATCTATGCCCTCGAAAAACGTTGGCAATGGGAGTACGCAGGAAAAAATTCTTCAGGAGTCGATGAGATTATTTTTAGAAAGGGGCTATCATGGCACTTCTATCGATGATATCACTCGGGCCGCGGGAATAACTAAAGGAGCTCTTTATTGGCATTTCAAAAACAAGGAAGAGCTCCTTACAAGAATTGTCGAAGAATACGAAAAGCGGTTTTTGAATAATCTGATTCTTACTGTCGAGGCTGTGAAAGGGGGAGTGCTTGACAAGTTTGAAAAGTATATTCATTTTAATTCAGCGTTTGCTTACTACAATCGAGAACTTTGTGTTTCATTCGAAACATTGGCAGCAGAACTTGTTGGCACCCATGACGGAATAGAGCCTGAATTTAGGCGAATTTACAATAAATATCAAGCATTTCTTTCAGATATGATTATGCAGGGGAAAAAAGAGGGGGTTTTCAAAGAAGAGCTGGATCCAAATCTTTCCGCACTAACAATCATGGCCATTCAACATGGAGCATTGTTTCAATGGTCTATGAACAGGGATGTAATTAATGGGGAGATTTTCGTAAAGACATTCAAGAAAATCATGCTCTGTGGTTTAAAGAGTGGCCTCTGATCAAGTTACAGGGAATGTATGAATGTCCAAGATGGTGTGGCACTCCTAACCTAAATCTAAGAAGGAGCTTTTTATTATGAAGGACATAGTTATTGTGGGAGGGACGCGCACAGCCATAGGAGCATTCGGCGGAACATTAAGGGATGTAACGGCAAACCAGTTTTCGCCGTTCATTGTCGATTCGGTTATCAGAAATACCGGCATAGAGAAGAATATGATCGACAAAGTGATCCTGGGTTGCTGCTTCGAAGGCGTTGAACATAACGTTGCGCGAGTCGGCCTTTTAAAGGCCGGGCTTCCCTTTGAAACCACTGCTCACCAGGTCGTTGCCACCTGCGGATCCGGCATGCAGGCTATAATGAACGGTATTCAAAGCATTTCCGATGACGATTCTTCGTGTGTGATAGCGGGAGGCGTTGAAAGCATGAGCACGGCGCCCTTTGTTCTGAAGACGGCGCGCTGGGGCATGCGTTTTAAACATAATGAATGTACCGATGCAGTCTGGAAATCGATGCAGGAACCTCCCGTGGGGCCAGGAATGGGACTGACTGCGGAAAATTTGGCAGAAAAGTATGGCATCTCCCGGGAGGAACAGGATGTTCTTGCATTGCGAAGTCAGCAATTGGCCGGCAGAGCTATCAGGGAAGGACGTTTCCAGGACGAGATATCGCCGTTTCCAGTTCCTCAGCGCAGAGGGGAGCCCAAAATGTTTGACACCGATGAGCACCCAAAACTGGATACGACCATGGAAAAGCTGGTCGCACTTCCACCTGCGTTCAAGGAAGGTGGTACAGTGACAGCAGGTAACTCCAGCGGCATCAATGATGCGGCTGCGGCTCTCATAATTATGACAAGGGAAAAAGCGAAAGAGCTGGGTCTAAAGCCCCGTGCGCGCTTTGCGAGTTATGCTGTTGCTGGTGTTGATCCGGCATATATGGGTATCGGTCCGGTTCCTGCAACCAGAAAAGCCTTAAAGCGAGCCGGCTGGAAGCTCGATGATATTGAGCTTATCGAGATCAACGAAGCATTTGCAGCCCAGTGCATAGCCTGTGAACGGGAGCTGGGCTGGAATCGCGACATAGTCAACGTGAACGGAAGCGGTATTGCCTTGGGGCACCCGGTAGGATGCACGGGCGCCAGAATAGTGGTTACCCTTCTCTATGAGATGGAGAAAAGAAATTTACACAGGGGGCTTGCAACACTCTGCGCAGGGGGCGGCCAGGGGTTTGCGATAATCATAGAAAGAGATTAGATAATTATTTGAAAGGTGAGGGCTGTTTCTCTGTTAAGTCCGGAGAAGAACTAAATAACAAGGAGGGTATGAAAATGAGAGACTGTACAAGAAAGGTTTTTTTCACTGTCTGCGCGGTGGCATTTGTTGTATGTTTTTTAGCTACATCAAGCTTTTCTGCGGAACCTGTCATTCGGATGAAGTACGCCAGTTTTATGCCACCGGGGCACCCCATCAGCGAGTTGTCCAATCAATGGTGTAAAGAACTGGAAAAGAGAACGAATGGACGTGTCACGGTTGCTTATTTCCCTGCCGGAACACTGGTAAGTGCGAACCAGATGTATGACGGCATTGTAAAAAGCGTTATCGATGTCGGTTGGAGCATAATGTCCTACACCCCGGGGAGGATGCCCCTTTCAGAGGTTCTCGTTCTTCCCCTCGGTTACAAAAGCGGGTACCAGGCTACTCGGTTGGCAAATGCCTTCTATCAGAAGTTCAAACCGAAGGAATATGATGATGTGAAACTATTTTATCTCCACGCCCATGGCCCGGGTTTTTTTCACACCAAGGGACCGGTGAACACGATGGAGGATTTGAAGGGCCTTAGAATCAAGAGCGATGCGAACACATCAAAGGTTGTGGCCGCCGCCGGGGCTACACCCACCACTATGCCCATGTTAGAGACTTATGACGCCCTGAAGCGGGGGCTTGCTGACGGTACGCTCCTTCCCATTGAGACGCTGAAGGGATGGAAGTTTGGAGAGGTCTGCAAATACACTTACATAAATCATGGCAATGCCTACGCAAATGGCTTCTTCTTTGCCATGAACAAGGCAAGATGGGATTCCCTTCCCAAGGACATTCAGCAGATCATCGACAAACTTAACGAAGAGTGGTTTGAGAAACAGGCGAGAATGTGGAGTTGGGTAGATGAAGGTGGGCTTGAATTCGCGGAGAAGACCGGCCAGAAGATCGTATACGCAAACCCGGAGGAAGAGGCGAAAATGAGAGAGAAAATGAACCCACTATTAGATGCCTATGTACAAAGAATGAAGGACAAGGGCCTTCCCGGCGATGAAGCCCTGAAGTGGTGTCTCAATTATCTGAAGACAGCGCCTGCTAAATAAGGCGATCGATCAAGGGAATGGTTCAGGGGCAAGCTGTTTGACCCCTGAGCCATTGTTTGAGCGAGGGAGGAAGCAATGACTGTGTGGTTTGCCTTTGTAAGAAAGATGTGCCGGTTTCTTCAGTTGATAGCGGGGGTAACGCTTGCCTTCATGTTTTTGTTCACTCTCGTTAATGTGGCAGTGAGGGCCTTCGGGAAACCCATCTTAGGGGATTTTGAGGTTATCTCTTTTTTAGGGGCGATTGTATTTGGCTTTGCCATTCCGTATACATCCTTACTTAAAGGGCATGTAATCGTTGATTTCCTGATAGAGAAACTCCCGAAAAAAGCGGGGGGCGCCATGCAGGTCTTCACGAGGATCCTCGGCATAACACTCTTTCTGTGGATGAGCTGGAATTTCGTTGTCATGAGCCTTGACCTCATGAAATCAAATGAGGTCACCCCTGTGTTCAAGCTTCCCTATTACCCAATATCCTTTGGGCTGGCATTCGCTTGCATTATTGAGTGCTGTGTGTTTGTTTCGCAGATTATAGAGACTGTAAGGAGGCCGGCATGAGTGAAATATCGATAGGAATTCTCGGCATATTCATGTTGATGGTCATTTTCCTGACCGGCATCGAACTGGGGATCGGAATGGCCATTCTCGGATTTTTGGGGATCGGTTACCTCGGCACGTGGGGCGGAGCCTCCAACCAGGTTGTGAAGGATTTTTTCGAAACCTTCACCAACTACGGGTTTACCGTGATCCCTCTCTTTGTCCTTATGGGCCAGGTTGCATACCACTCGGATGTTGCAAAAAATCTCTATAATTCTGCGGGGAAATTCGTAGGTCACATTCCCGGAGGCCTTGCCATGACCACTGTCGTGGGGGCAACACTCTTCAAGGCCATGTGTGGGTCTACGCTTGCTACTTGCGCTACCTTTGCAAGCGTCGCAATTCCTGAAATGAACCGGATGGGGTACAGCAAGAAGCTTTCTACTGGGGTTGTCGCCTCGGTAGGCACACTGGGCATGCTGATTCCTCCAAGCATTCCCCTGATGATTTACGGTATCATTACTGAACAATCGATCGGAAAGCTTTTTCTCGCGGGTATTTTCCCTGGGCTGATCATTGCCCTGTTCTTCATATTCGTGATCATAGGCTGGGTCAAGATAGATCCATCCGTTGCGAGGCCATCGCCAAGATCAACGTGGGAGGAAAGGATAAAGTCTTCTCCCGAGTTTCTGTGGGTAGCGATAATCTTTTCCCTGGTCATTGGAGGGCTCATGGCAGGGTGGTTCTCGCCGACAGAGGCAGGAAGCATCGGCACGGCAGCAGTGTTCATACTGGCGTATGCTAAAAGAAAATTATCTTTTAAGTCACTAATTTTATCCTTCGATGAATCACTTCGAACGGCTTGCATGGTTATCCTTCTCATCGGCGGTTCCGTGGTTTTCGGTCATTTTCTTGCCGTCACATCGATCCCCTTTGTCGCCGCTGACTGGATAGGCGGTCTGCCTATCAACAAAAACATTGTTATGATTATGATTATCTTCGTTTACCTAATCGGCGGTTCATTTATCGATGATTTGGCTTTTATGATCATGGCCACTCCTATTTTTTATCCTGTTATTATAAAACTGGGTTACGACCCCATATGGTTCGGCATTATGATTGCCATAACCCTCATGGTCGGCGTCATTATACCGCCGGTAGCCATCGCTGTCTTTGTTGTGAAGAACATAACAGGCGAACCCTTTAAGGTGATTTACGCCGGTGTTGTCCCATTTCTTCTGAGCCTTATTGCCTGTGCTGCCCTCCTCTTCTTTTTCCCTGGGATTGCCACATGGTTGCCCTCCCTTTCGGGGGTTTGATCTGCGAATATGCAGCCTGTTGGTGCGTAGACAGTCGGTTGGATACAAAGAAAATTCAATACATAGAACAAGCAGAGGAGAAACCATGAAAACGTTGCAGAGCAAATTGGGCTGGGCGTTAGAGGAAGTAGAGTGGCCTGATTTTAAAGGGAAGATTTATAAAAACAGGCCGAAAAATGTTGTGGAGATATTAGAAAACACTGTCACTGCATATCCCGATAAAGAGGGTTTTATTTATGGCAATCTGCGACTGACTTTTAAAGAATTTGATGGAATCGTTAACAGAATAGCAGCGGGACTGGGAAAGCTCGGGGTACAAAAAGGCGACCATGTTGCTATACTCTTAGGCATACAATTGGAATTTCCTTTGATCTTTTTTGCGTTGATGAAATTGGGGGCTTTAGCAGTGCCTCTCAATACCAGGTTCAAAGGAGAGGAGCTGGCTTATGAAATTAATGACTCTGAGAGCAAACTATTAATTGTTGATGAAGAGTACTGGCCCTTTATCGATTCTGTACGCGACCAGTTGAAAACGATCCGGAATATTTTTTATAACGGAGATAATGTTCCCGGCGGAGTCCTCCCTTTTCAATTATTAAAGGATAATAAGGAAGAGATATTTACACAGGCAAAGCTGTCAGAGACAGATGATGCCTTAATCATGTACACATCCGGAACGACAGGGAAGCCTAAGGGCGCCGTACTTCAGCAAAGGGGTCTCGTATTAACGGCGATGCTTGTAAGTGACTTCATGTGCTTGCAACCAGAGGATAAGATGGTAGCCTGCATCCCGCTTTTTCATATCACAGGTCTCAACCAGGTAATGATTGCGTCAATTAACAGTGGAATTTCCTGCGTATATATGAGAACTTTTAAGACCAAAGAATTTTTACAGCTCCTGTCCTCTGAAAGGGTGACGGCCTATATCGGCGTTATAAATATTATCTGGCTCATGATTAATCACCCGGATTTTGATCAATATGACTTTTCGAGTTTCAAGACCGCTTTTTTTGGCGGCTCTCCAGCTACAGAAGAGATGGTCAAGGGTATTTTCAGGAAATTGCCGAATCTCAATATCAGCGTAGGCTATGGTTTGACGGAGAGCTTTGGCATGGTCTGCACAACGCCATACGAGGATGTCTTTCGCAAAATAAAAGGTGTAGGTAAAATGCTGCCTGCGGTAGAGGCGAAAATAGTGGATGTAATAGACGAAGGCAAGGAACTACCCCCTGAAAGCGTTGGCGAGATTCTGCTTAGAAGTGCAAAAATTACAAAGGGATATTGGAAAAACCCGGAAGCCACCAAGGCAGCTGTTACGTCTGACGGATGGCTTCATACAGGCGATATCGGGAAAATGGACGACGAAGGATTCCTTTATATAATGGATCGTAAAAAGGATATGATCATCCGGGGTGGGGAGAAAATATACTCCCAGGAAGTAGAGAATTTAATATTCGATTATAAAAAAGTGATGGAAGTTGCGGTGGTGGGTGTGCCCGATAGCGTCATGGGTGAAGTCGTAAAGGCAGTTGTTGTTCTGAAGGAAGGTGAAAGAGCCACGGAGGATGAGATCAAACAATTCTGTGCGGAGCGTCTGGCGGATTATAAGATCCCCAAATTCATAGAGTTTGCCGGCAGCCTTCCGAGGAACCCGGCAGGGAAGTTAATAAAAGCCGAATTACGGTATGTTCCGAATAAGTGAATCAGGTGTATTTATAGTTTAGGCGAGGCGAAGCATACAATTATGGAAGCGAAAGTAGCTTTGGTAACCGGTTCAGCACGAGGCATAGGAAGAGCGATTGCCATCGGTCTGGCAAAGGAAGGGGTTCGCGTCGTGGTTAACTACCAATCAAAACAAGCTGCTGCTGAAGACGTGGCTCGTGCGATAACAAGTGTCGGAGGCGAAGCCATGATTGTGAAGGCTGACGTTGCTCACGACGCTGAAGTTAAGTCAATGGTGGATCAGGTGGTGGACAGATGGGGAAGTATTGATATACTTATAAATAACGCAGCCTTACACAGGGGCGGCAGGATTCAGAACCTTGCACATGAAGACTGGGATCTCGTAATAAACACAGCGCTTGGAGGCGCATTTCACTGTGCCCGGTATGTGGTGCCGATTATGGTGAGCAGGAATTGGGGCAGGATTGTTAATCTGTCTTCGTACGTGGCGCTCCACGGCTACCCCGGCGACACTGCTTATGGTGCTGCCAAAGCGGGTATTCTGGGTTTTACCATGTCCCTGGCGAAAGAAGTGGCAGCAAAAGGCATCACGGTGAATGCTGTTGTCCCGGGATTTGTTCCGACTGATATGACGGGTGAGCTTTTCAACACCCGGGAGAAGATTGACAGGGAAGTTCAGAACATACCCATACACCGCCCCGGGAAACCGGAAGAGGTTGCTGATATGGTCAATTATCTTGTGTTCAAGGGAGAGTATGTCACGGGCACGGTAATCAGGGTTGACGGCGGACTGGCAATGTAGATGCCAAAAATTCCTGCTTTTGGATGAATTTTGATATTGACGGGAGGTTTATAATGGGGAAAGGTGATGTCATCGTAATTGGTGGAGGAGTAGGGGGCTCCACTGTTGGAGCTTTGCTTGCCAAGCATGGTAAAAAAGTTACATTACTGGAAAGCAGATCCAGAGTAGGCGGTCGGGCAACAACCTATGAGCGGGAGGGAGTGCTGACAGACTACGGTCAGCATTCAGGAACTGCGTATGGAAGCATTGAAAAAGCCCTGAAAATTGTCGGTTCCAACCTTGCCATGATATATCCCGACCCTTTTTTTTACATTTATCACGATAAAAGATTTTTTCCACTGCCCAGTACTTTGGATGACTATAGTAAATTCGAATACATTCCCAGCGACAAACGCAATGAATTAGTCGAACTGCTCAAGCATATAGCGCAAATACCATTGGAGTCCGATGAATTTGACTCGATGAGCCTGAAAGACTGGTTAGTCGCTAGAACAAGCAGCCAATCTATCATAGGGTTTCTATGCATATTAGGCAGCATCAGCGCTACTCAGGATAATCCGGCAGAAGCAGCTGCCGGCCCCGCGCTTCGCTGGATAGGCGAAGCGCTGAGAAGAGGAAAACCCTTGGGTTGTTATCCCGCAAAGGGCGGCTTTAATGCTTTTAATATTGCCTTTTCCGAAGCCATTAAGAACCATGGCGGACAGGTTTTAACAAACACCACAGTTAGAGAAATCATAGTAAAAAATAATTGCGTAACAGGCGTCATTGCAGAAAGCCCTGAAGGAATCCTTAAATTAGAAGCGCCTGTGGTTGTCAGCAACGTGCCAGTAATGAATATTTTCCAACTGATATCGACGGATCATTTCCCCAGATGGTTTATTGAACGTGTCCGTTTTTTGGAGTCAGTTTATTTCGAATGGACTGGCGCCAGTTTGGGAATCTCTTTTATTGCCACAAAGCCATTGCATAACATGAAATCCAACATAGTGGTGCCTGCGGAATCCGTTGAAAACAGCGCCGGCCCCAGCTACCTTAAATGGATATTTCAACCAACCAGTCTAACTCCGAATATTGCCCCTCCGGGCAAACACTACTTTGGTTATGGCAATGCCGTTACCCGCTCTTATGCAGACCTTCTCCGGGAAATGCCCCAGATCTATGAGAAGGATTTGAAGCTCTTTGAGGAAGAATTATGGAGATTATTCCCAGATTTTGACCGCTCGAGCATTATAAGAAGTGGATCCGGACTTCTCCGGCTGCTGGATACTACCATGCAATTTCCCGGTAACTCCTGGAAGCAGCGGCTGGATGTGAAAGCGCCGTCTATCGGCGGTCTCTATTTTACTGGCGATATGATTAAGGGCATGGGCAATGGCACCGACCTCGCTGCCCATTCAGGAATTCTCTGTGCGGAGAGAATTCTGAAAACCAATCTTATTTAGTGCCTTCATTACTTACATAAAATAGTTAACCTCTGCCGGGGCTTCGGCAGAGATTTGGGGATGGCCGAAAACGGTACTTAAAAATCTATTTTGGGAATGTCTTGGCGAAACGTGAGCGGGCTTTTAAATGCCTATGACACTGCGGCAACTGGTTTTTTCTCCTTGTCGAGTTTACGCTTTTCTTCATCCCGGATTTCTCTCCGGAGCAGCTTGCCGACCTTTGATTTGGGCAGCATATCCCGAAACTCAATGTATTGGGGAACCTTGTAGGGGGCAAGCCGTTCCTGGCACCATCTTATAAGTTCCGAACTGCTTATTCCCTTGGCGTCTTCCTTTAAAACGACGATCGCCTTGATCCTCTCGCCCACCCTCGGATCCGGCACCCCGACAACACATGCCCCCATCACTGTCGGATGGTCCTGAAGCGCCGCTTCGACCTCTGAGGCCGAAACCCGGTAAGCCTTGTATTTGATGATATCTGCGGTCCTTTCAATGAACTCCAGTTCCCCGGACTCGGTTCTTTTCACATAATCGCCGGTTCGATAGTAGATTTCTCCCTTGATATCAATATAGGAGAACTTTGACTCGTCCGGCTTGTTCAAATACTCCTTTATCGGGTATAACGACGTAACAAGCAATTCACCAAGTTCGCCCACCGGCAGAGGAGCGAGCGTCGTCCGATCGACAACGATCGATTTCCTCGTCTTCAGGGATTTGCCAATGGTAGTGGGCGACGGCTCTTTGTCCAGGGGGCTGTAGCTTACGTGTCCGATCTCTGTTGAACCGTACACCTGGTAAAGGGGAATGCCGTATTTTTCTTTCCATGTCCGGAAGACCTCAAGGGGCAGGACATCCCCGCCGCAGTAGCAGTATCGCAATGAACTTAAATCATATTGATCGAGCCGGTCATTTTCGAGGATCATCCGGTAGAGGGCAGGAACCCCCAGCATCCAGCGCACTTTGTAATGCTCTATGGCGGACAGTATCGCATCAACCTCGGGAAGAGGCATCAACACAACCGTATTGCCGAAGTTCAGGCCAAAAGCCATGGCAAACCCCTTGGCCATGATGTGAAAGAGGGGGTTTACCATGAGTACCACGTCTTTTCCTTCTTCGATGAAACCCTCGGCTACATCCTCCATAATATCATTAACGTATGATACCTCGCCGGTATGGTTTCCCAGAACTCCTTTCGGAAATCCTGTAGTGCCGCCTGTGTACATGATATACGACAGGTCTTTCTGGGGATCGATGCCGACATCCGCCAGTTTTGGCCAGTTTCCCTTCATGATGTCGTTAAAGAAATAAATGTCCTTGCCTTTTTGAACGGCGCCCATGGGGATCTTGTCCAGCATGTGACCAACCACCCTTTTCCACCAGGGGATAAGATCGACAAGATTCGTAACGATCACGCGTTTAAGCCCTGCCCCTGCCATGACTTCTTTCACGTAGCCGAAGTTGGTATCAAGGCAGATGACAGATTCTATCCCCGCGTCGAGCATCATGTATTTGATCTCGAAGGTCGTATAAATGGGAGAAACGGGGACAGTGACCGCCCCGATCTTGTTTATGGCGTAGTTGGCGATTATCCACTGGGGACAATTTGATATATAGAGCATCACCTTATCGCCCTTTTTGATCCCGAGGGCGGAAAGTCCCCTGGCAAATTGATCAACCATTCTCTCCAATAAGCTGTAGGAGAATCGTTTTCCCAGGTAGATAAGGGCCGTGTTGCCAGGATACCTCCGGCAGATCTCATAAAAACGCGAGAAGGTTAGCTGGCTTTCAAAATTTTCCATGGATTTTCCCCTCAAACACCAAAATAGGCCGATTTTACATCCGGATTATCGAGAAGTTCCGCACCTGTGCCCATAAGCACACTTGATCCGTTTTCGAGAATGTAACCATTGTCGATAATGGGGATAACCGGACGGGCGTATTGTTCAGTAATAATGATGGTAATGCCTTTTGTATCCCGAATCGCCTTCGTTCCGCTGATAACGATATCCATATAAGCCGGGCTCAAACCCAAAAGAGGTTCATCCAGCAGCAGCACCTTGGGGTTTGCCATGAGCGCCCTGCCGATGGCCAGCATCTGCTGTTCCCCCCCGCTTAAAAAGCCCCCCGGCCTCTTGAGATGATCCTTCAGGCGGGGGAAGAGATCCAGAACATATTCAAGATTATCTTTCGTATCCTGTTTTTTCGAAAGATAAGCGCCGATCTTCAGATTTTCCATGACGGAACTTTCGGGGAATATTCTCCTTCTCTCCGGACACAATATTATCCCCTTTTTTGCCCGCAGGTGTGGTTTGAGATTGGTGACGTCCTCCCCGTCCAGGGTTAATGTCCCATATACAGATATGCGTTCTCCTCCCCGCATCTCCTCTTTTTTCTTGATGTCGAGAATTATCCCGGAGAGGAAATACATGAGCGCGCTTTTGCCGGCGCTATTCGAGCCGAAGATGCCGATAATCTTGCCGTCAGGGGCATCGATACTGACGTTATTCAGGGCAATCATGTTTTCATAAAAGACCATCATTTCGCGCGCTTCAAGCATAGTATGCTATACCTCTTCCTTGCCAAGATAGGCTTCTTTGACCTTCTTGTTCTCAATGACAACGCCCGATTCACCTTCAGCAATCTTTTCCCCGAAATTCAGGGCCATCACCCTGTCGGCCACCCTGAACAGTTCCCGGAGCCGGTGCTCAATCATGATCAGGGTAATTCCCTCTTCCTTCATCTTTTCGATCAAGGGGAGCATGCCGGCGATTTCGCTCATGCTCAATCCTGAAAATACCTCATCGCAGAAAATGATCTCCGGCCGCATCGCAATACACCGTGCCAGCTCCAGCCTTTTTTGATACCCGGTAGGCAATGTGGAGGCGATTTTGTAGGGAACCCGCGAATCCCTCTCAAAACCGATCTCTTCGAGGATATCTATCGCTACCGTATCCCGATCTCCATGCTTTCCCCCTCCCCGCCATCCGCCCAGCGTCTTTGCCCGGGGCGACCAGAGGGGAATGATCAGATTCTTGTAAGCGGGGAGGCTGTAATAGGGTCTCATGATCTGAAACGTCCGGCTGATGCCGATATGGGCGATCTTGTGGGGCGCCCATCCGGTAATATTTTTCCCCTTGAACAATACCTGCCCGGCATCGGGTTTAATAAAACCGGTGATGCAGTTAATCAGGGTCGTTTTTCCCGAACCGTTCGGCCCGATAATACCGTAAACTTCACCCCTGGTAATATCAAAGCCCACATCCACGAGGGCCTTCAGACCGCCAAAGGTCTTGCTTATGCCCTGGACAGAAAGGATTATATCGTCGCTCATACCTTTACCCATCTTTCGAACTGGTGGTACTTCCTCATCGCATAAACCAGTATTCCCTCACTCTTGAAAACTATAAAACCCGTGAGGATTACACAATAGATAACTATTCTGAAGGTGCCGAAATTACGCAGCAGTTCTGAAACCGGAACGAGGATGAAGCTGCCGACGACTGCCCCCAGCAGGGTGCCGCCGCCTCCGATCACCACCGAAGCAATCGGGATAATCGAAAAGTCGAGGGCAAAGAGGGAGGTGCCAGCCCAAGAGTACATGTGCGATATGTATGCCCCGGCAAAGCATCCCATGAATGACGCCACAAATACGGCAAAAGCCTTCATCCGGGTGACGCTGATGCCCGATGCCCGCACCGCCTGATCGTTATCCTTGACCCCCCTGATGACAAGCCCCATGTCCTGATTGACAAAGCGTCTCAATCCGTAGAGGAAAATCAGCGTTGCGATGATAATCAGGTAGTGCTCAACATACTCATTGGGGAGGCTGTCGAGGCCGATAATGCCGTTCGTACCGCCAAAGATGTTTAATGCCTCGATCACCCTGGTCGCAAGCAGCGGATACATAAGCGTAACAATTGCAAAGTACACCCCGCGCAGCGGAAGGGCAGGCATCAGCAGCAGAGTGGAAATGACAGCCCCGCAGATCGTCGCCAGAGGGATGGATAGATACACCGGGAAATGGAGGTAAACATTGAAGATTGCGGAAAGGTAACCCCCGACCCCCACAAAAAATGCTCCGCCCAGGCACACCAAACCAACAAAATTGGCAAGGAAATCAAAAGCGAGGGCGAGCAGCGTATAAACGCACACAATATTGATAACCCTTTTCCAGTAGGGGGCAAACTCAAGGATTATGGGAAGGATTATCATCCCGAGTATTAAAAAGAGCGGGGGTCCCACAAGGTAAAGCATTTCCCGCCATGTTGAGATCGCATAGAGCCCGGCGGTTCTAACCCTGACGCCTCTGTCAATCCTTTCCTTCCGCATCATCTCCATAAATCAGACCCTTTCTTCCAGCTCTTTCTGTTTGCCGAATATCCCGGATGGTTTTATGAGCAGGGTGATAATAATCGCCAGGAGGGCGACTACCATCTGGTATTGCGACGAGAGAAAGGCTTCCGTAAGGATTTGTGCAAACCCGATGATGAAGGATGCAAGGATCGTCCCGCCCCAGCTTCCCAATCCCCCAATTACGCTCACGGCAATCGCAAAAATCAGTACACTGTAGCCGACTTCCACTATGATGTTTCCCAGAGGCAGAAGCATTACTGCCGCGAGACCCGCAAGGCCCGACCCCAATGCCAGTGAGATAATTGCAGTCATGTCCGAATCAATGCCCAGCATCATGGCTGCCCTCTCATCCTGGGCTATCCCCCGCAGGGCAAGCCCCACCCGGTTGAAATGTGTAAAAAGGTAGAGGGAAGCGAAGACAATAATGCCCACCGCAACAATAAGCAATCGCTGATAATCTACGCTTACCCCGAAAATATTCATGGAACCGGCGATAAAAGCGGGGAGGGTGAAAGTTCCTCCTCTCAGTCCTCCCCATCTCAGTCCTTCAAGAATTGCCAGACCAATTGCGTACGTGGCGATAATCTCGGATATCTCCATCCCCCTTATCCGTATCAGAATAAACCGATACATAAGAGCCCCGATAGCGGCAGTAATGCCAATGGCAAGCACAATTGCCAACGGATACGGGAACGACCCAAACTTGTTCATAAAGAGCCAGGCCAAATATCCCGTTGTGATATAGAGGGCTCCGTGGGCGAAATTGGGCATCCTGGCAATGCTGTACACGAGGGTAAACCCCAAAGCCGTCAAGGAGAGAATCACACTGTTTATAACTCCATAAACAATTATTTCCACGTTAACCTCGATTATCTTTTGTTATTTCATCCAGGGCGGAAACATGATTTTCCCTTCGGCCACCTTGGGAGGGAAAACCTGCACTCGCTTACCCGCCTGCCACTGAATTATGCCCGTAACAGCCCCCTCTTTGGGGTCCCAGGAGGGGATAATTTGATGGGTTTTCTTGTCAAATCTCATCCTCCCGTAAACCCCCATCAGATCCTGATTTTCCAAGGCAGTAACAACAGCATCCGAATCGGTGGTTTTAGCCTTTTCGATAGCGTCTTTTAACTGGTAAACCGCCATGTAGCTCGAGGATGTCCCATAACCCTCCGGCTCCAGGCCCCATTTTTTAGTGTAGGCATTTACAAATTTCATGGTCCAGGGGGTAATATTGGACGGGGCGTTGCCGCCATTGACGAGGTTAACAATCATGAATTCGCCTTTGCCGCCGGTAGCCTTCCAAAAGCCCGGCTGTTCCGCTGCGTTCATAAAACCCATCGGGAGTGACTTCAGCTTCATATTGCTCCATTGTTGCAGCAGCGCAGCGCTTTCCGGCATATCCATCCAGAGAAAAAGAACCTGAACGCCCTTCTTGCCGGAGTCGATGAGTCCCACGGAATAGTCCGTGGTACCTGTGGGATAGATCTTCATCTCGACTTCCCACTTTTTTTCTGCAAGGGCTTTCTCCATGTATGCCCCGCCCGCTCTGGCGTGCGCGACATCCTGCACCATGATATAGGCTTTGTTAAATCCATGTTTCTGTTGAAGATCATTCAATATGGCCATGAAGTCGCCCATCATGACCGGCACATGACTCGTATTGCGGAAACAGTACTTGTACTTGTCGTAATTTTCCGCCACCGCTTTCCCGTACGCAGGCGTAAGGACTCCGGTCGTAAGAATGCTCACCTTCTTGTGCTTGCTGAGCAGAGGCATGGCCGCAAGGGCAGCCTCAGAGCGCACGGGGCCGCCGATAATGAAATCCGCCTCTTTGTCAAGGATCAGTTTCTCCATTGCCAAGAGGGCATCAGCGACAGGAACGCTCGGTTCAAGATCCCGGGTGTCAATCACCTCTACCTTGAAAGGTCTTTTCTGCCCCGCGACATTCACGCCGCCGGCCGCATTGATTTCATCAACGGCAAGCTTGATCCCTCGTTCCGCATCCCAGCCATACAAAAAGGCAGTGGCCAGCGGCGCGCCTATAACAATTGGCTTCCCCTGAGCAAAAGATGCAACCGGCATACAAAATACGGCAACAAGTGCAACCATTAAAAAGTAAAACCATTTTTTCTTCATAACCATCCCTCCTTTAAGGTTTTTGTTCCAGTTTGCCTCTTATAAAATCACGGCAGTAAAGATCTTGCCGCCTGTCCGCCCACTCCTCAATGATCAGAAACCGGCAGCATTCTATAAACTCTGATAGCTCAAAGCCCACTACGGTTCCATCTGGAGTTAAGGCATTGCTCTTAATTATCGATTTAGGGGGGTGCTTTTTATGGCAGGGATATATGAAAATAAAATTTATCTGTCAAGAGGATTGTTCAATAACGCTTCACCAAACCCGCAGCCCGAAAATAGTGGCGGAGTATTTCCTCGGCATTGAATCCCCGGGAGGCCATCGCCGCGGCGCCGATTCCTGATCACGAAGGTGGATGCTCTGACCGGTTCATTGGACGGACTGCCCTTGAGCGAGTGGACTGAAGACGACCGGAACGATCTTGTCAATGCTCTAAATGACTTTTTTGAAAGAGGAGCTCCCTCTGCTCTTTTCTCTTGCACCGAACTGCAAAAAAGTATATTTAATCACCATGAGCGATAACATGATCCCAAAGAAACTGAGGAAAGAGCCACTCCTTGAGGCTGTGTGTGAGTTACGTTTTAAAAGCGACAAGGATGCTATTTCTGATCTGTTGCCAGGCTTAATTTTTCAGAAACTGGATGATAGATTTCCAAAAATCGAGAAACTGCCTGCTTCAAATCTCCCCTCAGTAGTTTTTAAAAATGATCCGAATTTGCGCTACATACCGACGATCAAATTGACAGGAGAACCATATTCCATAATGATCGGCGAGCATGTATTTTCCCTCAGTTGTACGAGACCCTACGTGGGCTGGGATAAGTTCTCGTCAATGATAATTGAGCTTCTTGCAATTCTCCGACAGACTTCTCTGATTACTCATCCTGAACGGATTTCTCTTAAATATATCGACATTCTGTTGGCTACAGAGGGACTCACGCTGGATGCGTTAAACTTTGAGTTGCAGGTTGGAGGGAAGCGCATTACCACAGAACCAGTCCAGTTGCGGACCGAAATAAATGGCGAAGAATTCACCAATACTATCCAGATTGGCTCACCGGCGCAAGCTGCTCTCAATGCTGGACAGCTTTTTGATGGTATATTGATCGATATTGATACGATATCGCGGACAATGCCCAGCGATTTTTTGCTCGATCCAAAAGATTTACTAGACCGCGCACACGCGATAAGCAAGTCTATGTTTTTCAACCTGCTTAAACCTGAAACAATAAAGCGACTTGAACCGGAGTATTGATATGGATTGCGCTGTTTTAACAGATCTAAATACCTTAAAAGGGACATATAGCGGCATTGGCAAAACATTGCCTTTGGCAGTTTTATTCTCTCTTGCGGCGCCATCTGCAAGTGACGCTAATTCTTTGGCGATTCTAAATGCTCTGCAGAAAAAATACGAAGTAAGAATAACGTCACAGGTCGCTTGCCAGACATTAGCCGCAACAATGTGGGAAACTCAGAAGACCGAGGAGTTTAAGCCAAAGACAGAATTTGTTAGAAAACTCCTTGCCCTCCGTAAGCAGGCCATTTTCAATGGGATGAAGCTGCTGACTGTGGATGAGATATTGGCAGAAAAACAAGCTCTTCGGGGCGAAATTAATTAATGCCTATTCGGACCGTCATTGATTCCTGCGTTTTACGAGCTGCCTTTGAAGGCGTAGAAGGTGAAGACAACAAAAAAGCTCTGGCAGCTCTCGATGATACGAATCGTGAGTTTATTGCTGTAGACTTCGTTGCATTAGAGACAATTCCCAAACCAACTTTTACAAAAAGAGAAGAGCAAGTCCTTTTGTTTCAAGCGTTCTTTGATGAAGCCCCCCTCCATGCAGAAGTTTCACCGAAAATAACAACTCTTGCTATACAGTTGGCTTCTGAGCATGACATTACTCCAATAGATGCTCTTATTGTCAGCTCAGCCATTATTGGCGGCGCTGATGAACTGATTACCATGGAAAAACCTACAAAACCCATGTTTAGGGTTAAAGCGGTGAAAGTTACTTCGCTGCAATCATCAACGCCATAACATTTTCTGAGAGTTCATTGCTTCAAGTATGTGATCTCAGCCCCGCGCATCATCCGGGCTTCTTGGACACCGGGTTGAGCGAGTGGACTGAAGACGACCGGAACGATCTTGTCAATGCTCTAACTGGCGTCCGCAGCAAAATTGGAGAGCGGTTGAACGCCCTGAACCCGCAGCCAGTTCAGGAGGAACCCGTTAATTCCGGCGGCTCCAACCTCGCCTGATGGAGATTCCGCACCACCAACCATAATAGCGCTGCACGACCAATATTTTATGCCTTTCTGCTAATTGGGGAGGCATAAACTTATGTTGAAAATATCTCTTGGGGATACCTCACTTGACATGTCAAAGGTATATTCTGCCTCCATTTCCATGACTTTCTTGAATTATCTCCTTATTCTGGTTGCCATATTTTAACACGCCCCGCTTGCACTCTATCTGAACAGGGCGTTAAGGCTATCACATGCAAACAAATAAGACCTTTCATGTTGAACTATTACTGATAATTTATTGTTAACAAGCGGAGGCCGACGAGCTTTTATACAAGCTTTTAGTCGGCAGCATTATTGGCATAAATCAAAGTATCGCCACTTTTAAAACAATACACAGCCTTCCTCTTTAAACTCTTCAGTCTTAGTTAGCAGTTCTACAGTAGTAGCATCGAAATATTCAGCGAAGCACTCAAGGCAATAGAATTGTTATATTTCTCGTCCAATCATTTTTCTATTCAGTCCAAGTTCATTTTTGGATAGCTGCTTTTTACCATCGGCGAAGCAATCACTGGATGATAAGCGCCACGTCTGAGGGCGTGATTGAACATTTTCTGCCCCCGGCTCACCCGAATAACGCACAGTCTTGCCGCTTATATCTTTCGCTTATCTCTTTCAGTTCCTCTTCCGTCGTCTCGAAATACACGGCCATACACGTCATGCACATCATCCGTTCAACCTGCCGATGGATGAGTTTCTTGTTAAGTCCAATTTCATTTTTGGAAAGATTCTCTTTGTCGCAATATGCACAATTGATTTGTTTCCCTCCGCTCATTGATCTGTCTCGCGTAACGTGTATGCGGCTACGTTTTTCCCTCCGTATTCAAGCGGGTCTATCTTCTGCAACTGCTGTCGGATCACCGTGCGCATCTGCACGGCGGGACGCAGACAGTATCGCTTGAACTCCCCCTTGTCGATTCCGTCCGGCTCTGTAACGTGCGGAAACAGCAGTTTAAGGTAGGCCGTGCACAACCGTAAAACCGCTTCCGTGTCGCGGGTGTCCGCCCCGGAAGGATAGTCCACCAGCCTTTCGACGACATGTCGGTAAATCAGTGTTTCCGCCGGCTGGCGCAGCAAATGCATGATTTCGGAAAAATACTCCGTGTTCAGAGCCCAACCGTTGATTTTCATGTTCTCACTCATGCGCGGGATGTCGCTCCCCCGGATAAAGCCGTGGAACCGATCCAGTAATGCTGACTCGTGAAACAGTTCCGGCAGCCTCTGGAACATATCTCTGGTTTCGTCCATCTCTGTTTGCGGGATGTTCCCCAGCAGGATGACACCGGCTCCGCCAATGATACGGTTCTTACCGACCGTGATCTCCCCACTTTCCATGTAGGCTTTCAGCCCGCCCTGCATCTCGCTCGGATCGTGGAAGTTGATCGACTGGATTTCGTCCAGCGCTACAAAGTCGTTCGACGCGATCAGACCGGGGCTCTTCCCATTGATATCGCCGAACATCTTCGCCCGCGTCAGCGTCCCCCCGCTGACCAGCCAGCCGTATTTCCCTACCCGCCCGAACATATACGACTTGCCTGTCCCCTTGGGTGCCAGTTCTATCAAATTCAGGCGCGGTTCGATGAACGGCAGCAGGCGCGTCAGTACCGTATGTTTCTGCACCCAGTCTTCGTAACCCTCCGGGTTGTAGTCGATGGCTCCCAACACAACGTCGATCCATTCCTCGGTCGCGAACTGACAACGTGCCTCTCTATAGGCATCCAGATCTATCGTGTACGGACAGAAATTCTTGTACTCTAATAGCGTGAAACATCCTCGCGGATTCTCGCCATCCGGACTGCGGTATCCCAGTTGCACCAGCCCCCAGCCACCAGCCGTTTTTACGACATCATCTTTGATCCGGTTCCAGACATAATCCTCGATCAGCGTTTCAGCATGTCCAAGCCCCAATTCCGGAATCGCAAAAGTGTACTCGTCGGACCGCACGCTGAATTGGATTTCAATCTTGGCCAGAAACTTCTTCGTGCGTCCCTCACTTCGCGCCGAGTCCTTCAATTCCAGCAAATTCTCCCGGCGCGGGATAATTTCGTAAATGTATTTTCGCAAAGCCTCGGCATCGTGGATTCTTCCATCAGATTCCGCCTTGCGCTTCAGGATCCAGTCCCGCAAAAACGACGGAATCGACGCCGCTTTGAAGATTGCCACGATGTTCGGGGCCTTGAAGACCGTCGTGTCCGGAAATGCCGCCCGCAATTTTTCAGTATCGACCATGGTTGATTGCCCTCGTTGAAACTACAAATCGAAATCGTCTTTCTCAACAATCTGCGCCTGTTTGCCACCAGTCTTTGTCTTTGGCACGAACTGCCCCGTTCGCGAGAAAATCACTACCGGCACCAGCCGCTCTTCCAGCGTCGCCCCTCCGTGTAGCTCAAAACCCTGTCCGCCGCCCCTCTTGGGCAACCGGTCATACCCGCGCATCACCCAATGCCTGCCATCCAACGTTTCTTCCAGTTCCGGCGGATATCCACCTTGCGCCGCCCGCTCACGGTAGCGCCAATCGGCGACTTCTCCTCTTTCTTCGCAAGCAAGCGTCCGCGCCAGCCTCGGTTCGGCCTGCCACGCCAGCGCCGCAAGCCGCGAACTCCCGTGGTCCGCTGTGACAAGCACCCGCTCAAACCGCGCCAGTCCCTCCGCCACACGCGGCAAAACCTCGTTGCCGATCACATCCAGCGCCGCAGCCAGATTCTCCTCCGTGCGCCGCTCCTCGTGCGCCTCCGCGCCATTATGCACGATGTTGTCGAAGCGCTTGATGTCCGGCAACCGCCGAGCAGCGTCTGGCCAATTGATTTTGTTGAATATCGTCGATGTCGGCAAATGCGTCTTGCCAACCGCAATCGAATCCACGCCCAGATTCCGCTCCCGCGCCAAGGTCACCAACATCGGCAACCACTCCGCGCCCATCGCGTCCACCACCAGTAATGCGCACCCATTGTCCGAGGCATACCGTTGCACAATCGCGTCCCGCGATTGCACCGAACTCGGAGGAACCACCCGCTGCGCCCTCTTGTAAAATTCTGGCGTCACGCGGCCAGCCATTTTCAGTTCACGGTATTCCATGAAATATTCTTCCAGTGCCACGTCGCCGAAAACGAGATCGGCGTTCAAATACGTTGCCGCTTCTGGATACACCTCTTTTACGACGTTTGACACAATGCCGTCCACCGAGCAGCGCCGTAGTAATTCCGACCGCTCCGCGTCCGTCCTGCAATTTAACCACGGCGCAACTCGCGACGTGGATTCGCCCGCGCAACGCGCGATGAACTGCCGGATGTCCGCGTCGGACCTGCTAACGTCCGCTTCCCGTATTGCATTCCTGCGTTCGCCAGCATATACCACCGATTCATCCAGCCATTCCGCGGCGCCCGTTACGTATGCGAAGCGGAAGTTGTCGACATGAACCCCCTCTTGCCTTACGACACACTCAAGGTAACTCCCATTGGACGCGACGTGTTTTACCAGCCACAATACCGCCTCGCGTTCCGCACCCTTTCGCCCGTCAAACACACGCAAGACGCACTTTGCGACTCCACCTTCCGGGAAAAACAGCGCCTTTAGCGTTTCCGACAGCGTTTTCCCCGCACCTTCTTTCCCTCGCTCGCACATCCACCGCAAGGCATCTTCGGACAATTCCGCATCTTCCACGTCGTAAAAAACGCGAGCGAAATCCCGCAGGCACACCACCTGCCGCACCTCGGCGCTGAGCCCCGCCAATTCCCGCCCTTCCGAGGCTACAACAATCCGCCGGGCAGAGCTGTCGTTCGGATGTTCCTCGGTATATTGCAAATATTTCTGAAATGTGTCGCACGCTTCCGGGATGAGGGATGCCAAATCTTCCCCGACCAGCATCACCTCCGTACGCCCCGCGATTCTTTCCGCTTCTTCGGGAGCGACCATCAACCGTGCCGACCGGATGGGCACGAACTGTTCGGCATCAATTTCAATCAGTTGCTTTCCCTGGCGGTAGCGCGGATTGGCGAAAACATCCTTGAGTATCAATCCCGTGTCGTCATCGCTCCGCAAAAAGCAGACCGCTTCCCGCCCAGACGCGCCGTCCACCCATTCGCGTAAAGCGAAAATCGCAGCCCGTTTATTCTCGTCCGTCAACAACGCAAGATAACCTGGTAACCCCAGCAATACAAAAGGCTTAACGCTTGCCTCTTGTACCGTCATCGCATCGCGCGCCCGCCCGAAGACTTCGTCAGGCATTGGGAGCCACGCGCCTTCCCTCACAAGATCGCTCAAACGCAACTCAACGTAGCCGCGCTCTTGGCAGAATAGGCGCAACGCCGTCCAGCACTCTCCCCGAGGCACGACCACCACCCGCGCCTTCGCCTCCGCGAGGGGATTCCTGATGTATTCGCAATACTCGATCAGCGTCATGGTATTACTCCAGCACCGAAAGCCCTACATCGGGGATTTGATCAATCATCTTCAGGAGCAGTATCTTCGCCTCGGCATCGGGAAGCATATTCACCTTTTCCGCAGCCTTCTTCCGCGCATGATTGTCATATCCCTGCTTGACGAACACCTCGACCGCTTCGCGAAGCCCTCCGTCCGTCAGCCATCGGCCCGGTGCGTCACCCAATTTTCTGCACAACCAATCGCTCAGTTCTCCGACACTGAACCCGATCTTTTGATAACGCGTGGGCAGCACCTGTTTGAGGAATTTTTCACCCGCCGTGGCCACATCTACAAATGCACCCTCTTTTTCAAGTTCGTCATGCACAGACTGTAAGCGTTCCGCCGACACCCCTTCCGGATTCGCGACCGCATCGACAATGCCCTTGGCATCGACCACCGCCAAAACACATTCGGAGGGCAGCGCGTGTTTGCGGCTCCATTCGACAGGCGATTCCGTTCCTGTGCGTTCTCGCCACAGCGCAGCCACCTGCTTGGAAACCAGCGTCCGGCTGTATTCCTCGATCTTGCCACGCCCTCGCGCCTTAAAACTCTGCTCATCGGCTCTCGCCGAATCCGACGGGAAGGCGTTGTAAAGCTCGCGGCCTTCCGCGATTGCCATCGGCCAGATCTCTCCGAAAATTTCCCGCATCGCATCCAGTTGCCGCGCTTGCGTCGCGTCGAAGAACACCTCGCGGATAACCCCAACTTGCTGTTCCAGAATCTCTTCAAAGGCTTTCACGTCCTCGCCGGATAACGGTTGCCTGCTGAGCAATTCAAAGAAACGCTGCAACGCCGGATGTTTCTTCGCCCAGAACTCCGTCGGCACCTTGTTCTCGCCCAACACCGCGTTACGCATGCGGTTCAGCGCGTCGTCGAAGCTCATGTATCCCGATGAGCCAACCAGCCCGCGGATATGCTCGGCGCACAGCGTCTGCCGGTATACCTCTTCTAGCACGGACTCGGCGTCGTCGCGCTTCCATAGCCAGCCACTCGTTGCCGCGAAACGGTTTTTGACTGCCCTGCAATAGATGTGCGACGAATCGCCCGTACGTTCCGCCGCCGCTTTCAATTCCGGTTTGGCACTATCGACATACCGCTGGAATGCCTCCTCAAACACCACCGGCGTCATATACTTGGCCATAGCCTCCGCCAGCCCCTGCGTCGCCAGAAGAGTCTCGCCGATCTCCTTCACTTTGTTCCCGCGAGTCTCAGTGTCTCCTTTGGAACTGATGCTGTTCGCCGCGCACAGCGCATCGATGACTTTGCCCATCGTCTCCGCGTTCGGTTCGTCTTGCGCGCGGATATGATCAGGCAGCACCCACAGCGGAACGCGCTGCGAAACCTTTTCCAGACGTGTCCCGACCGCGTTCAGCGCCGCCTCCACCGTTCCGTCCGCTAGCGGACTGCTCCCAAAAATCACACTGCTCTGTTCAATGAACGCCTTTTCCTCTTTCGACAGGCGACAGATCAGTTTCTCGTTCTTGATGGTGTTGGCGCCGTCGTCTTTCACCACCGCCTCGATGATTTCCGCCAGCGCCACTGTGTCCAGCGCCTTACTTGTCACGCCATCCGTCCATTGCAGTTTGCGCTGTCCGGTTAACCATGTTTTCAGCACGAAGCCCAGCACGAAGGCCGAATGCGGCACACACAGCAGTCCGTACGGCGGTCGCTGCAGGTCGATGTAGAGTTTGCGTATGGAGCAGGTATTGCCCGCGCCCACCGTGGTGTCCTGCCGTTTCTTGCAGAAATCCCGTAACTGCGTCAGCGGATGGTTCGGATTCGCGTCGAACCATGCTTCGTCGCTGGTGACGCCGTTTTTCTGCCACGTCGCCACCACGGTCTTCCACTGGCCGGTCTTCGCGAACTTGTCGAACTCCATGCCCGCCAGCGCCCAGCTCTGCAAGTGGGTCAGCTGGCCGAACGCACTGATGTTGAAGCCGCACAGATCGTCCGTATATGCCGCGAACGTCTGTTTCGCATAGCCGGGAAGCCAGTCCTTTTTCAATTGCCCCCACGTCACTTCCTCAGCGAACGGCTCCCCATTTACATTGGGTTTGTGCACTATGAGTTTGGCAGCACTCGTCACTTTGGAATGCCACGCCACCTTGGCGCTGCTGATCTGCGTCTCGAACACCTTCTTGCTCGCACTGTCGCTTGCCAATGCGAGACGGGCGCTGTTTTCCGTGAACTCTTCCCATGCCTTCGCGTTGTCGCGGCAGAAGCTGACCTCCGGCATCGTCACGAACAGCATCCGGTGGTCTTTGAACTGTTTCGCCAACTCTTTTGCCTTCTCAGGAATGCGCAATTGTTCCTGCTCGTCCCGCGCCAGAATGAACTGCACAAGCACTCGGTTCCCGTCACAAAAAGACTCGCGTTTTGCGATGCTTGATGCCGAAAGACCGTTGACGCCCGCAGTGCGCACATCAAAACGCCCGCCGTAGTTCACACCTTTCAACTGTTTAACCAGCTCCGTCTCGGTGTCTTTCAGCACAAGGTCGCCAAACTTGCCATCCAACGCCGCTTTTTTCTCCTCAATCTCTTTCGTGTCCGAGCGGTCACGGAAACGTTCGCAACGCCCGTTCACAATCGTGAAACAATGTTTCTGCTCCAGATTGCGTAGGATCGCATCCACGCCCAACAAAGCGCCGACCCCCTCGAAACTACGTTGGATATTTTCCACCGTCGCGTTCAACAGCGAATGCCCCGTTCCCTGCATCTGTTCGATCAAGCCAAACAGCAACACCGCCTTGAATACGCGCCGCTCGTCCGGCTGCAAATCCTGTTCGCGTCGAGCGTATTCCGCCCGTACTTCCTGCACGGCTTGCCCCGTCCCCAGATCGTCCCGTTCCACAAAATACCGCCACAGATGATCTACCGTCAGAAACTGATGATCGGAAACATCCAAACCACCTTTTTCAATGAACGCTTTGAATTCCTGGCCGTTCAGGAACTCGAACATACTCCGCTGGTTTGCTCCTACCGCCACCGACAGATGTTTCAGCAGGAACGCCGCCATCGGGTGCAGAGGCAGGATACCCTTGAAATCCGCCGCATCGATGCCTGCCTTGTTGACAACCATGTAGTTTTCAGCGACGCCTTTCACACTGTGCCATAGTACGTCGCGTTCTTGACTCCACTCCGTTGCCTTCTCCGGCTTGACAACGAAGGCGTCTGCCGCCAGTTTCAGCGCGGTCTCGTTCGGCAGGTCAAGCCGCTTGAAGGCGAACCGGCTGTTCGCCTTCTTCGCGCTCTCCGAACCAGTCGCGACATACGATGATATATCCGTGTGCGTCACCGGCACGAAATAGAACCGACCCTGTTGTGCGGCCTCCGCCAACTGCTCCAGCGTCTTTAATTCCGAGCGGTTACGATTCATGAACGCCGAGAACTCGTCCCAGATATAGACCAGCTTGGAAAGTCCGTTCGCTTTCAAGGATGCGTCCACCCACGCCAAGAAATCGTCAGCGTTCAAACCCAGATAGATTTGCCGCGCCTCCAGTACTCGCATCGCGTCGCTGACCAGCCCTGCCTCCAGGTTCGTATCCCACAGTTTCTTATTCAGTGCGTCTGCGGTCTTGATCCCCGCATGCAGGTGCGAGAGCCGTGCCTGCATCGTGTCGCGCTTTGCGAAGAAATGCGGCCCATCCTGTCGGATGCGCTCAATGACATCATCCAGCTTGCCTTTCAGCGGAATCGTGTATCCGCCCGTCTCCAGTGCCTTCGTAATACCGCGCTGCAAGCGCATTAGGAACTGGTTCTTCGCGTCCACGCCGTCAGCGTTCACATCATAGACGACGAGCACTTTTTCCCCGCGCCGCGCCAGTAACCCCTTGCGCACGGGTTCCGGGATCTGCGCCTTGCGCAGCGCGAGCCATTTCAGGACGCGCGCCTCGTCGTCCGTGAACAGTTTTTGTAGAACCAGCGACGCGTGACTCTTGCCCGTGCCATACGCGCCCGTGATCCACAGCGTCTTGTTCCCGCCCTCTAAACTCTTGAGCAGCTCCCGCAAAATCTCCACGAACGAATCGTGCGGATAGAATCCCAGCCAGGTCTCCGGCGTCTTATTGATGTCCGCAAGTGTCATGCACGGCGCGTAATCCGGTCTGATCCCGAAATAGTCTTTATAGAATTCCATGTCTTTCAATCCCCCTGTTGTAGGCTACTTCCGCAAAATCAGTTCGACCACATCGTCCCGATTCTTCGTTTCAGGGAACAACCGCACCTCGTCCAGCCCTAGCGTGAAGCTGCACGCGATGAAGTCTGGATGCACCGCCGCCAGCCCCATGCACTGCTTCTTGAACTCATCCGGCGGGATGCCGAACGCCGCCAGCGGCGACACAACTTC
>Ga0208373_1001613_pt1 | contig 28999 bp, 25 predicted proteins | sample RifOxyC2_FD_184036 | JGI IMG/M metagenome (GOLD analysis project Ga0208373, IMG submission 184036) | Soil microbial communities from Rifle, Colorado - Rifle Oxygen_injection C2 (SPAdes) | ecosystem: Environmental > Terrestrial > Deep subsurface > Rock core/Sediment | place: Rifle, Colorado... | reverse complement strand
TAATGATGATCAAGAAGAAAAATTTCTTAAAGTATACCGCGAAGAACGGGAAGCTAAAGGAGAAGCATTTACAACTCTTTTTAATATGTCGCGCGCTTTTTCTTCTTCGGCACGGATTGCTTTTCCTCGCGCTTTTGAAACAATATATGATTTGATGCAAATTTCAGAGAAAGCAAAACTAAAAGTGCCAGGATTGATCGATCAGGCGATTAAAGCGATTCCAGAAAAAAAAGATTTAGCTCATATTACCGCCAAATACAGAGCAATACCTTTAGATGTAATCTGTTTTGCTATCTGTTATGTTAATGGAATGTCATTTGACAGTATTTTAAGCAATTTTAATACCGTCTTTTCCGCAAAAAACATTAAAGATAGTAGAAATAATAAGTTATCAATCAGGAATGCCCTTGTAAAGATCTATCTTTCGGAATCTAAGTTAAACATTGCGGCTGTTATCGATCTTTTGCTACTTGTTGAAAATGGGTTCGGAAAATCAGATCAGAAGGCTTTTGTAGAAGCATTAAGGTATATAGAAAGCTTGGGGGTATTTGGTGATTTGATAGCTACAGTTGAAGAGACTGTCAGTCAGGGATAAATAAAAGGAGTATATATTATGCCGGGTTTTGGAATGAATTTGAACTCGAGCTTAAGATTAAGCTTAAGCTTAAGACTGGAACTTACACTTCCTCAACAAGAAGTTTTTGATCATGCAGAAGCCGCAAAAAAAAGGCTTGAAATTCCTTATACAGATGTTAGGGCCTCAAACACCATTTCTGTCTATAAAGAACGTTTGGCCGCGCGCATGAATGATGTGGGATCGACTTTGCTTGGCATTCCGATTTCGGAGGAAATGTTTACTAGACCCAATTTTATGGAATTAATTAGAATTTTTTTAACTCTTCAGGCCGCATGGAGAGAGTCAAACGATAAAGGGATAGAATTGTTAAAGTTGGGATTTAAACATTATTTAGAGCAAGGTAATATTAAAAGCTTAAAATATGGAGGAACAAAAGAGACTTTAGCGCAGCAAAAAATGGCAAAGGCTTTAATTGAGGAGCGAATGCCTGGTTGTGCAGAAGTATATTTAGCAGCCTGGAAGTCAGATATTGAGATGCCTTCATTTTGGACAACTGACACCCTGTATGATTGGCTTTCTATGGGGAAAGTTTGCGGAGGGTCTTGTCAAAGTTTTGATGGAAGCCCTTATTGGAATAAATCTTTAGGCGGCCCTGTTTTTGCTTTGGATAAACTTGCGTTTGTGGGTGAAAACAAAACAAAAAGATGTAGAACCCTGCTTGTTCCTACTGGTGTTAAAGTAAATGGCAGGCTAGGATGGGACGTTGTTGTTCCATCGGTTTATACCGCTGCGGCAAGCCAAAATGATATAGCAAAAATTATAGAGGGGGCGCTTTATGCTGCCGGAATTTATGGCTGCAGACATGTAATATTTCTTGATGATTGTTTTGCTAGATTTTTAGGGATTGATTTAGAAAAGATTTACGAAGAAATAAAAGACAGGCACATAGTTGTCGAAATAAAAAACAATGCAGGTGAAGTTGTAAGGAGAGAAAAGATTATTCCCCGAGAAGTTACTGATAAGGATTGTCTTGTTTATGCGATGAAAGGGCCTAATCGGTATAAATATTGGGATAACTCAGGTGGTATTATTGATTTTAAGGATGCAAGAAAAAGTAGAATAAATGGCGTTGAAGTTTCTGTAAAAAAATTATCGGCTCGCGGAAAGGTGATAAAATTTGACAGGGAAGTTGCAAGCGATTGATAAGTGTTTTCTGGCCTGATCTGGAGATTGATTTATCTACTGAGATTTTAATAACCTCGGATAAATATCCTTTAACATATAAATAATTTTCTGCCGCGTGATAATTCTATTTGGTTTTAAAAAACGTGTTATAATTCATAAATAATGCGAACCTTAGGAATCGATCCAGGCACAGCGACGCTGGGATTTGGTTTTGTTGAAGAAACAAAAAATGGATCAGCTGAGCTTGTCCATTACGGATGCATAAAGACTTCAAAGATGTTTTCGGCTCACGAACGATTATTTAAAATCCATTCTGAACTTCAGGCTTTGATTAAAGAATTTGAGCCTGATTATGTTGCGGTTGAAAAGCTCTTTTTTTGCAGCAATAGTAAAACAGCCATTTCTGTGGGAGAGGCGAGAGGTGTTGTTTTGCTTTCTGCAGCGCAAGCAGGTCTTTATATTGCGGAGTATACCCCTCTTCAAGTAAAATTAGCAGTTACAGGGTATGGTAAAGCTGATAAACGCCAGGTGGGACTTATGATGATGAGGTTATTAAAGTTAAAAGAGATGCCAAAACCAGATGATGTTACCGACGCGTTGGCTGTCGCTGTTTGTCATTTGCATTCAAGAAAATTAGCGGAAAAGAATGGATAATTTAGATTAAGCGGGTGTTTTATGATTTCTCATATTTCCGGCATATTGGAACAGGTGGAAAACAATCTTATAATTATTGATGTTAACGGGATAGGGTATAAAATCTTTGTTCCGATATCACTTTTAAATTCTATCGGAACTTCCGGCGACAAGGTTAAGATTTTTACTACGCTGCTTGTCAGAGAAGACTCAATCTCTCTTTACGGGTTTAAAACCAAAGAAGAGAAAAATCTTTTTAATTCTTTACTTAATGTCAGCGGTATCGGGCCTAAGAGCGCTTTGGGGCTTATTTCTGCTTTATCTGTGAATAAACTTGTTTCTGCCATAGCAAGTGGCGATGTAGATGTTTTATCCTCGGTTTCTGGCGTGGGGAAGAAGACTGCTCAGAGGATAGTTGTTGAGCTAAAGGACAAAATGGGGAAGACCTATGGAATTAAGCCGTCAGAGCTGGCTGTTGGGGTTCCAGGGGAGAGTAGTTTGATATCTGATGCTATTTCAGCTCTTATGACATTGGGGTATTTACCAAAAGAGGCTAGGGATCTTCTTTTAAAACGGGATTTATCCGGCGCTAACAATATTGAGGATGTTATAAAAATCGCCCTTAAAAATTCAGCTTAACTCCGATTGTTCCCCCGATTATCCTAATCGGGGTTAATTTATTTAATTATACTGAATTATGGAGAAATCAACTTGCAAACATTAGCTAAAACAATTCGATTGAAGAGTGGGTATTGGTTGAAAAATGTCAATTTATTTGAAACACCTGCTGATTTTATAAAAGAATCAGGCTCTTTGCCTCCTTGCACAATAGCGCTTACAAAATATCCTGCTACCTTACGAGATATAACAGTTTTAAGGGAAGTCGCGCCAAAATACGAAACTGGAGTTTTTTATGCTGATCCCCTTTCGTGCTTCTGGGTTAGAGGATTTGATCTTAATGTAGATATTCCCCCGCCGTTGCGATCGACTGGGAAGCTGCGGCAGTTAATGGTTCATAGTCACCCGTTTGTATCAGATATATCTTTTCCTTTGTGTTTTCCAGCTATTGGTGATTTAGATGCTGTATTAGGAGGAACACCTAATGGCTTAATTGGAAAGGACGGAATTACCAAATTTGGATTATTCCCTTTGGACACAAGAGGAGAACCTTATAGAGATGTCATTCTTTTCTCTAAAAGTGTCAATTTTAGAGGAATATTTAGGCCGGGTCAAAATTATAGAGAATTTTCCCCCTTTTGCAATTTTGAGGATTTCCCTTGTATAATGTTTTTTTTAAATCGAGGAATTGCTATGTGGGTGTTGTCTTATCGTCAAGTAGAAAAATTGTCTCCCGATATGCTTCTATATGATTTTTTTAACATGGAATGGGTTTTGCTGGATGGAATATCAGCGAGAGCACACAAATTTTATGAGTTTCTTACTAAAGAAAAGCATGATATTGGAAAAGAAGAAGACTCTCTTTTTAAACTTAGAACTTATGATTATTGCTAGCGCTTAACCATTCCATTCTTCTAGTAGCCTGCTGTATTTCTTCTTCTACATCTTTCTTCCTATTTATTAGCGCGGTCGTTGCAGCTTTTATTGTTTTGAGAGAGAGCTCATTTGCAATAGTTATAGGTAAAGAGCCAGCAAATAAAAAGAGGATTGTTTTTACTGATGCTGTTTCTCCTATAGGATTAATGTTGTTCCAAACCAAAAGAAGACTAGCCCATCCAAAAAAAGAAATTGGTAGTTTCGGATGAAGATCTTCAAAAAAGCGTTCAGAAAAAGAAGCAGCTTTTACCCATGAGTCCAGTTTGGACGCAAGTATTGTTTTTCTTGCTATTTCGATCTTTGGGTCGAATCCATTTAAGAGGGATGTCTTTTTTAACTCATTCCATTTTCTCGCAAGATTTCTGTATCCTTCTGTATCATATGGATTCCCTTTTAATCTTGTGAATATTGGATTTACAATATTACTTGTCATGATTTTTCCAAAAACTGTTGCGGTTTTATCTGCGGAAGCCTTTATGCAATCGGGTGTTTTTCTCATTAAAAAAGCCAGCAGTTTTATTTTGCTAGTATACATTGTTATATTTATATCCATTGTTTTTTTCTCCTATTTTTTTTCCTGTGTGATTTTATATCGGGGGAAAAAAGTTGAAATTTCAGTATTTCTTGATAGTTTCTCCATGTTAACCCGATTATTCTCCCCGATTAAGATAATCGGGGTTCACGTCAGAATCAATAACCAACAAATTGTCAAATATTTACCCCGATTATTCATACCTGGGAAAAGTTTCAACACTCTGCTAGAATTCTGTTCGTCTATAAATAATCGGGGTTTACTCGAGATGAATAATCGGGCTTAAATTGACAATCCTTTCCAAAATAAAGTATAATTTAAATTGTTGTGTCTATAATAGTTGATATTACGCCACTTTTGGAAAAGGTGGGCAAAAGTTTTCATATTGATGAATCGGATACTGTCTCTTATCCTGAAGACAATCTTGTTTTAGTCTCCCCGATAAGATTTGAAGGGGATTTGATTAACACAGGCAGTTCTATTGTTTTAAAAGGGAAAGCTTGTGGTGTGACAAGATTAAGCTGTGCCAGATGTTTGAAGGAGTTTGATTCCCCTTTTGACATTCCTATAAAAGAATCATACATTATAGGTGGCGGGCTTATTCCGGACAAAAAGGAGTTTGAACTAAAAGAGGAGGATTTTGCTTTTCAGATAGAGGAGGATAACAAGCTTAATTTATCCGAGATCATAAGGCAAAATCTTATAACTTTTATCCCTATTAAGCCTTTATGTAGTGAAAAATGCGGGTTAGAGTAAATAATTGATTTAGAGATTTGAAAAGGAGGAATATATACAATGCCTGTACCAAAGAAAAGACATTCAAGATCGAGGCAAGGAAAGAGAAGGGCTGAATCTTTTAGGGCGACGCTCCCTAATTTAGCTAAATGTCCTTCTTGCGGAGAGCCAGTTCTTCCTCATAATGCCTGTTTGTCTTGTGGCACCTATAAGGGAAGAGCAGTTATTAAAATAAAACAACCGAAGAAAAAGGGGAAGGAGTAGTCTTAGGCAGTGGTTAAAATTGCGGTTGATGCAATGGGCGGAGATTTTGCTCCTTTAGAGATAGTAAAAGGGGCGATCTTAGCTTCCAATGAATTTCCTGACATAGAGATAACTCTAGTGGGGAAAAGCGACTTGCTTAATAATTTATTAAAAAAATTATCTGCGGGCGCAAACATATCTATAAAAAATGCTTCTCAGTTAATTGGGATGGACGAAGCTCCTGTATCTGCAGTTAGGGAAAAAAAAGATGCTTCCATAAATATTTCTTTAGAACTTTTAAAGGATAAAAATGTCGAAGCTGTTGTTTCTGCAGGGAATACCGGAGCTTTTATGGCTTCTGCCCTGTTTAAACTCGGGAGAATAAAAGGGATAGAACGTCCCGCCATTGCGACTGTTTTTCCTACGGGAAATTCAAGAGTTCTGCTTTTGGATATGGGCGCTAATGTTGACAACAAACCCAAACATCTTCAGCAATTTGGACAAATGGGAAGTTTGTACGCAAAGTATGTAATGCACGTTAAAAAACCGAGAGTTGCTATTTTGAATATTGGAGAGGAAAAAGAGAAGGGGAATGAATTGACCCAGGAAACATGGGGACTCCTTTCAAAAACCCCAAATATAAATTTTATAGGAAATGTTGAAAGCAAGGAAATTTTAAGCGGAAATGTGGATGTTGTTGTATGTGACGGTTTTGTCGGGAATTTGATTCTAAAGTTTTCTGAAAGTGTTGCTTACAAGATAATGGATATATTTAAAAAAGAGATTTCAAAAAGTTTTATTGCTAAAATAGGGGCTTTCTTAATGTTTCCTGTTTTTAAAGAGCTTAAAAAACAGATAGATTACGATGAATATGGCGGCGCACAACTTTTGGGAATTAATGGTGTGTGTGTAAAAGCCCATGGCAGAGCCAAAGCTAAGGCCATAAAAAATGCAATTAGAGTTGCCTATGAATCGATAAAAGGAGATATTGTCGGTTGTATTCAAAAAGAAGAGAGCAGATAGTTTTGGACTAAAGCTTTTTTTGTAAGACCCCTCGGTATGTTTTTTTTCTTCTCTAATATTTTATCAAGATTAATTCCAGCTTTCCTGCCGGCCCTGACTGCCGTCAGGCAGGCGACAGGCACGGCGCTAAGATGACAAATTACAAAAATTGGCATTATGCAACAGTGCCATAATAACAAATCCTAGAAAACCGTCCCGATTATCCTAATCGGGATTCAGTCGCAGGGTTCCTCAACCCAAATAAGCATTTTACAACGGGCCCAGTATATGGGCTTGTTGCATAATAGCGGTTTTTGCAATTTGTCATCCCCGCGAAAGCGGGGATCCATCTTGTTTTCTGAGAAATAGATTCCCGTTTTCACGGGAATGACCATTATGCAACAGACCCTATATAAGTATTTCTGTTGAAATTTATGTTTTCTTCTTTCGAAGATAAGTAGTTAGAAGATTTTCAAGGAGGTTTATTATTTATGAGTCAATTTGAAGTTAAGGGAAAAAAAGTTTTACGCGATTGGGTGCGTAGTCAACCTGATGGCGCTCGTGATTTAAACAGGCGATTGGTTGATGTGAGAGATGATCTGAAGAGAGGGTCTAATCGTTTAGTCAAGGGACTTAAAGGTGTAGCATCTTTTTGTCGTCAAGAGGTAAGATTTCCTGGTTTGAAAATAGAAGTTGTAAATCCAAGCCGTTCCTATGAGCCTATGAATAGACTTTTTGTTCCTAGTATAGGGCTGGGAAAATCAGGGGAAACCCTTGAGGCTTTTTTAAAAAGTGGTGCGGATGGGGTACATAGATTAACAGCACGGGTTGAGAGTCCGATTGACAAAGCCTCTAATTTTTTAAGATTTGGCAGAGTAGATTTTCGCTTGGATTGTTCTCCTTATGGTAATTTAAGAAACCTGGCTATTTCAACTTCGAGTCAGTTTTATGATGCTAATCTTTGCGAGTTGTTAAAAGTGGTTACATCGGATGAAATTGAGAAATTTATTATAGGAATGATTAGAACAAGGGATCGTTTTGGCGATGTATCTTCAATTTCAATAAGAAAATCTGTGAGGAAAGAAGAATTATCTGAAAGTCGTTTGGTAGAACTAGCGAATTTTTTAAGATTCTTAGAGTTAGACAGAAAAAAAACTTGGGAATATAAAGATAGCCTTTCTAAACACTACTATGATGATAACTTAGATTTGGATTGTAAGTATGACGAATATACTGGAATATCTTCTTTTATTTTTCCAAGAAATGTTAGATCCTTAACTCGTGAAAGGTTACTTCATTGCATGCAGCCTGTAGATATTGTTGATGAAACTTCCACAAAAAATGGATATGAGTGGAGAATCCTAGCCGCAGATTTGAGTTTTAAAATTTTAGAGGAGAAGGGATTGCTTAGAAAATAAGTTTTTTTGCTTAGTTATATTTAACCCCGATTAGGATAATCGGGGTTAAGAACCCCGCATAATTGGTGCGGGGTTTTTGTTTTTGCAGGCTTTTTTTCACCCCGATTAGGATAATTGGGCTTTTTATATATGAACCCTGATTATTCATAGCTCGAGGAATGTTTGACAATTTGTTAGTTATTGATTCTGGGATGAATAATCGGGGTGAAATTTAACTTGTTTATTGAAGATAATCAACTATAGGGAAATTGATTTTTGTTGCTTGGTATCTTTTTTATTGGGTTTTTATAAACAGGAGGAAGATTTTATGGTTGGGTTTAATACCGTGTCTAATATTGGGTGGAAAGTTAGGCGGGTTGTCGATAGGTTTGAATCAGGATGTGTAAGTGTCGCTGGATATTCGATAAAAGCTGCAGATATATTAAGGTCTGGCGTTAGAGTGTCAGGACCCAAGATTTCGTTGTATTCTAAAGGGGGACGATGGGCTGAGAAAAGCATAGAATCTTTCGCTTTTCATATAAGGCCGGGTCGTTTAAGTGAAAAGATTTCTAGGAGATTAGACAGAGTTTCACTTTTTCTTGAAAGTAGCGAAGAACATACTCTTGATTCAGGCGGGTTTAATAACTTAATAAAAGGGACAAGAGCTAAACTAAATGCACTGCACTTTGGCAGAGAAGATTTTAGTTTGATGGTTTTAGGTAGTTTTTGGACATCTATTAAAGAGGCACAGTCACCTGTTTGGATAGAAGATGGGATAGAGCCTGGAGATATTATGCGTTTTATCAGCCATCTCCTTAAAGAAAGAGGGATGTTTGGTTCGGTGTGCGAGGTGAAAATTAAAGGAGAGGTTGCTTTTCGTGATATATTTTATGCAAATGAAAAGTTGTTGGCGCAGATGAATATTCGGAGGGAAGATTGGAGGCATGAACGTTGGTATGTATTATCTTTGCTTAAGCCTTCTTTCTTAGAGGAATGGTTTTTTAAGCTCATTTCTGAAAGTTTGCCTGCGAAAGATTTTATAATAGAGACTCCAACTGAGAATGGACCTAAATGGGAAATTTTACGCGATGATTTGTTTCAAGAGATTTTGAGATGGAAAAACCAGCAGAATTAAGATAAAGGAACTGATTTCAGGCCCCGATTATCATCATAATTGGGGTTAAAAGGTAGAGTTCTTCCTATGGGCTGATGTCGCAGGATCTGTTTAAATGTTGTATTATAAAGTTATTATATATGTTTATTGAAAGGAATTCACCCCGATTAGGATAATCGGGATGAATAATCGGGGTTAATATGAAAAATGAAATAATTGACAATCAGGAATTTGTTTTTGGCAGAAATCCAGTTTTAGAAGCGTTGAAATCTGGCCAATCTATAAATAAAATCCTTATTGCAAAGGGGCTTCATGGAATAGAAAAAATTATTGATTATGCCAGACAAAAAAAGGTTTTGTTCCAGTTTGTTGAAAGAAGCGCGATTGATAAGGTTTGCAGGGAGAATAATCATCAGGGTGTTTTGGCTTATATCTCTCCTAAAAGGTATGTTGAAGTAGAAGAAATCTTAGCTGTCGCGGAGGCAAAAGGTGAGCCTCCTTTTATACTTTTATTGGATAGCATTGAAGACCCTCATAATTTGGGGGCGATATTAAGGACTGCTGATGCTGCGGGTGTTCACGGTGTTATCATTCCCAAAAGGAGGTCTGTCCCTTTAACAAGTACCGTTACCAAAGCATCATCTGGCGCTGTTTTTTATGTTCCGGTTGCACGTGTGAGCAACTTAAATGATGCTATTTATAAATTAAAAGATAATAGAGTTTGGATTGTGGGGCTTGATAGTTTAGCAGAACAGGAATTTACCAAGGCTGATTTAAAGCTCTCTTTGGGGCTAGTTGTAGGGAGTGAGGGGAAAGGATTGTCCAGGCTTGTTAGAGAAAATTGTGATTTCTTAGTTAAGGTTCCCATGAAAGGCGAGATTTCTTCATTGAATGCTTCTGTTTCCGCCGCGATTGCCATGTATGAGGTTGTAAGACAGAGATGGGGCTAGGGGGCAGGAATAATCGGGGTAAATCTTACGGTAATAAAGCTGCAATTTAATCCTATTTTGTCCGATATATAAAAAGGACATTAACCCCGATCGTCATAAATTTCGGGGTTGATTTCTGAGTTCTCCGTGAACCCCGATTATGATAATCGGGGTGAATAATCGGGATTAATATGACAGGAATATCAGTAATAAAAGGCTTCGGCCATCCTAACTCAATGAGAGATTTACCTGTTAAGAGAATTATAAGATTTGATTCTTCTCATGATTTAGGCGAACAAATATCAGGGATAGTCTCTTCACTTCGTTTCCCACAAATTGTATGTGTAGGAGAATTTCATAGTCCTTATACATTAGATGATAATCATCCAGTATATTTATTTAAACAATTGCTTTCTTGTTTTTTCCCGTTTTCTTTTGACACTAAAAAGACCTTGGTATATGAAGGTGTCCCTTACGGGGTTTTATTGAATAGATCGGTTATTGAAGGACTTGGTAAGTTACCATTACCCCAGCCTCTGCGTGATTATTTCCCGGAAATTGTTTCCCAAAGAATGGTGTTGTTAAGAAATATTGAAAGCATTGAAAAGATAGCAAAACATTTAAACTCGGCATTTATCGGGGCGTTTTCTCCTTTAAGTTTAATGGAATTTTTAAAAATATGTTATGAAGGAAACTTTACTTTGCCTGGAGTATTTCCATGCACTCCTCTTGGCAATGAACCCCGATTAGAAAATCGGAGTGAACAAGAAAACTCTACCCCCGAACTAATAGCTAGAAATTTCCTCAAGGTTATACGTGAGCGTGTAATTAATGGAGATCCGGTATTAACATATAGCGGGCTTGCTCATACGATTACCGATCCTCCAACCATAGAAGATCTGGAAAAAATGGAATTAGAAGATATTCATGTGCAATCCTTTACTTCTCTGTTATTGGATGAATTTCGAGATCAAGTGGTTGTTTTTGATCTGCTTTCACCGGGCCAAATTAAAAGCAATTTATATGAAAGGAGTTTTTATCGTTGTTTTCCACAATACAATTTTGTGAATTTTTTGGCAGCTGAAAAATATGGGTCTATTGTAGAATGGGGAAGAAATCAATATTCAATTATATTTCCATCTGGTGAAGGGAATTGTCTTTTAAACCCAGAACCTTTTAGAGTTGGTGGGAGGTATACTAGTTTTAGTGTTACGCCAGAAGATAGATTGTCTTCTCCTCTTGGAGATGCCTTTATTGATCTATGTAAAAGATCTATGCCTGAAGGCGACTCTATCCCTCCTCCGGGTATGTTTTTTCCTCCGGTATCGGAGATTTCATTACATAAGGGAACTGATCAATGGCATAGCTTTAATCTTCTAATAGAATTAATTGATGGAACGGCAATTGCGATAAGCAGCAGCGGCTTTGATAAGATATCGTTGTATGCTTTTTGTGACAAGGGACAAAAAAAACTTTCTTGGGCAGATTGTTTGTCTGAAGAAGTTAGAATTATTTTGGAAGGAGGAGGTCACGGTTTTTTTGATATTGGTAAAACAAGACTTTATTATGATTCAAAAAAACCAGGATATAGATATTACAAAATAGGGGAATTAGGTGATTTAGAACGTTTTGCATGGGAAAAAATGTTAGTTGAAGGAGAAAAAGAGATTTATTCGTTATTCCTAGAAAGAATGGATGTAGGTAGAGATGATTCTGGGCCAGAGGATAAGGCAAAAAGAGATCTATTCTTTGGTAGATGGTATGACAAAATTTGGGATTTAACGGAACAAATAGTAAGTTTATCTGGTTCACAAGTAAAAGCTTTTCATGTTAACATTCCATCATTTGGATTATTACCTGAAACGTTGGAAGGATTAGGTTGGGAAATAAAAGAGATAGTATTAGGCGATAACAATAAAGAAGGTTTTTTAGCGACAAAAGAAAATTGCGCCCCCTTGATTTTTGAACCAACAGGAACAATTGTTAGTCCTTATGATATTTACTATCGTGTAGAGCCTCCCGATTCCGGCATTATTATTTTAAATAGTAGGAGAAAAAAGCCATTAGCTTTGCAAGAAGCTATAAAACTTGCTCTTACTTTAAGGATATAGGGCTGTTATCCCCAGCCTAAAATTTCGAATCTCTAATTTCTCCCTCTTTTGGAGGAGAGCCTGAGTTTTTTCTTTCTGTCTGCGCTAAAGACTCACACTCAAGGCTTAAATGGAGAGGGAAGGATTTGAACCTTCGAACCCGTTAGGGACCTGATTTACAGTCAGGGGCATTTGACCACTTTGCTACCTCTCCGAAAAATTTTGCTTGCCCGCTTTTGGCGAGGCTTAGCAGAATTTAAGGATAAGAATGAAAGAAAAGAATTAGATAAAATAAAATCATTTAAACAAAATTTACCCCTAATTCCTCATTCCTAATCCTATTTTATTATATCTTATGAGGCTTATAGTCGCAAGTTTTCATATACTACGTTTTATTGAACAAAGTTTTCATCTATGAGATAATTTAATAGTTGTTAATTGTACGCGCCCGTAGCTCAGCTGGATAGAGCGGCTGCCTTCGAAGCAGCGGGTCGCAGGTTCAACTCCTGTCGGGCGCTTTTTGGCTTATAGCTAATGGCTTATAACTGGTAATGTTTTATTTTACTTGAAATTGTTATATGCTATAAGCTATAGGCTATAGGCTAATATGGCGGCCTTGGTGTAGAGGTAACACAGCAGATTGTGGTTCTGCTTTCAGGGGTTCAATTCCCCTAGGCCGCCCCAGGTTGAGTAGTTGGTAATTTGTAGTTTGTAATTCGCAAAATACAAATTACAATTGCTAATTACAAATTACAAGCAATCAAACCCAATTTCCAATATCGAATTCCTAATCTCCAATTTCTAATTTAAGTATCACGATGGCAGACTACACCAAGGGTTACGTCCCTAGCAGATGTCTGCTTTTATTTTTCTAAATCTCCTCCACTAAAATCACTTCATTTTTTATTTCTTCATTCAAATGGAAAGAGCAAAAAATAAGAGGGATATCAGGATGTAAAGCTTTAAAATCTTTGCTTGATTTTGAAATAAAGTCTGTTTTATCCACTGTTTTTTTGACTTCTAAAGCCAATGACTTGGAGTTAGCAAGCTCAATTACAAAATCCACTTCAGCCTTATATTTTGTTCTCCAATAACGAAAAACCCTCTCTTGTTTTGTAAGCTGCATTGCTATACCGTTTTCAAGGAGGCTTCCATTGTCAGTCCTTTCATTTATAGATCTGAAATCATCAACAATATAATTCCTTAAACCAGTATCAATAAAGTAAATTTTAGGATTTTTAACTATTTCTCTGCGTTTATTCTTGAAAAATGGTTTTACAAGCTTGCAAATTAAGGTTTTTTCCAAGAAACTTAAATAATGTTTTACCGTTTGATAGCTTAATTCAGAAACTTTTGATATTTCTTGATATTCAATAAGATTCCCAACTTGCAGAGCTAAAGCTTTTAACATTTGTGATAATTTATAATCATCGACAAGGCCTAAAATATCTTTAACCTCTCGCAAAAAATAAGTATTATATATATTTTTTAAAACCAGCTTCTTTTCTTCAATCGAAGAGCTTGTAACTACCCTTGGATAGCCCCCATAAATCAAATATTCTTCATACAGGTCTTGAAGCTTTGATACTTGATTGTTATCGAAATGGAAATGATTTTCTGTCCCAATTTTTTCTAAAAATCGTTTATTTTTCTTGTAAAAAGAAAAAAGCTCTGCATCTTTTCCATTTAAGAATTCTTCAAAATCCAAAGGGAATAACGAAAATACAAATATCCTTCCTACTAAATATTTTACAGCTTGAACTGTTAAGTCTATTGTTGAAGAGCCTGAAATAAATATTTTTGTGTGGGCGGTGTCAAAAATATACTTTAATAATTTGCCGCCTTTTTTAGCATATTGGAATTCATCTATAAAAACATACTTGTAAGGCTTAATGTAAGAGACTATAAATGCATCTATATCATGGACAAATAAATCTAAGATTTTTTTATCTTCAAATGTTAGAAATACGGCCTCTTTTATGTTTTCGAATATATGCCTAATTAATGTTGTCTTTCCGCATTGCCTAGATCCTACAATAGCAATTATTTCTCTGGAATTTAGGTTCCTTAAAATAGCATCTTCTAATTTTCTTGATATATACATAAAAATAAAGCCTTATTGCTAAAATTCAACTATGGTTCAATTATAGCAACGCACATCAACTTGTCAAGCATTTGTCCAAGGTTTTTAAACCACCTGCAACAAACAGGTTCTAACATCGTTTAATAAGCCGCCCCAGGTTGAGTAGTTGGTAATTTGTAGTTTGTAATTCGCAAAATACAAATTACAAAATACAATTACAAATTACAAGAAAAACTGATATTTTCGTTGCAATAAAAGAACAGTTGTCGCCCGTTTTTGGATAATAAGCAGGGTTTTTATACTCCTAACTTGAGCGGGTCTTGTTTTTCCTCGAGGGATATGATTTTTGTTTCAAATTTTTCTATTTTCTTTTCTGTCGAATCATAGGCGGCTGTCAAATTTTTAAGATGGGTACCCATCTTTATGAAATCTTCCAGAACTTTTGAAAAGTCTACTTGCAGCCTGGAAATATTTCTTAATATTTCTTGAGCCTGTTCTTCTATCTGCATTCCTCTTAAACCAAATAAAATGGTCTGCAAGTATCCATAAAAAGAGTTTGGGGAGACAGGGAAAATTTTGTTCTCCATGGCAAACTTGAAAACACTTTTGTCCTCATCTAGATTTTCATCTTTTACAATTATTTCATAATAAACATTTTCCGCAGGAATATACATTAAAGCAAAATCGGCAGTCCCTTCATCGGGTAAAATATATTTTTTCTTTATATCATTTATATGTTTTTTTACATCTCTTGCAAAAGATTTTTTAGCGTTTAATCTTTCGGTGTCAGAGCTGACTTCGATTATTTTTCTAAAGTTTTCTAAAGGAAACTTTGAATCTATAGGGATTAAAAGGTCTTTTAATATTATTACCGCGTCTACCGCTTCACGGCTTTTAAACCTGTATTGTTCCTGATATCTGGACGGTGGAAGGACTTGAGATAAAAGATCGCTTAGAAATAGTTCTCCCATTCCTCCTCTTATTTTAGGGGATCTTAATATTTCCTGCAGAGATGAAATATCACGGCTCAACTCTTTTACCTGTTCGGTAGCCTGATGTACCTCCCCCAGTTTTCTATGGACATCACTTATCACTTTTGCCGCGTTGTCGAGTCTTGAATTGACGTTCTTATCAACATTTTGAAGCGTTTGAGTAAGGTCGGAATTTACTTTTTGCAAGATATTCTGATTGTCAGAATAAAGTTTTGTTATCTGTTCATTCATTTGTCCCATTTGGAGCGTGACTTGGTTTCTTATCCCTTCTAATTGTTGATTTAATTGTTGATCTTTATCCTGATGTGGAGATTTTTGAAGAGAATTTAGTTTGTAGAATATAAGTCCAAGGGCCAGGATAGATATAAAAGATAAGGCAACTGCAACTATTAACATTGAAATATTATAACATCAAACAATTAACTTACAATCTTTTTGGGAGTTCAAATTTTGATATAAGATTTGATACAAGAATGGTAGTAAGTAATGTAAGGACAAGTACTGATTTTATCTTTTCAGAAAAAAAAGAATCTATGGAGTCAATAGTTAAGACGTTTAACAAGATAAGTGGCATTGCTGTTCCAAAAGAAGAAGGACTTTTTTGGGTATATTCCGGTTTTGGTAGTGGCTGAACAGCCCTTTCTACCCCTGCCCAGCGATTAATAGGGCTTGAACTGCTTATCATATTTTATCTTACTCCTTATTTTGTTTGGAATGCCTTTTATTGTCTGCTCTTATTTCTAATTTACTACGTATATATCGTAAAATTTCACTTTTTATTTCAGCTTATGTTATAATTTAAAAAATGTTTCAATTGATAGATACCAGTATATTCTTTATGAATTTGATTTGTAAACCCGGAATTTTAGGAGGATAAAGATTTTTTTTATAATCTTTTTTCTGGCATTAAGAGTAGTTTTGGCCTTTTCTTTTCCATTGACAGCTGATGAATCGTATTACTGGCTTTGGTCGCGGCATCTTTCATTTAATTATGTTGACCATCCCCCCATGATTGCTTGGCTTAACTTTTTTTTAAATAAAATCTTTATAGATCCTGTTGTTTCGGTTAGGATAGGGGCTTTTATCTTTACCTTGCTTGATTTAGTTGTTGTGTTCTTTATTTCCAAAGAGAGTTTTCCGGAAAAAGATAATAAGTTGCATTATGCGACGAGCCTTGTTTATTTGTTAATACCTGGGATTTTCATTACGTGGTTATCATTTATTGTAGATCTTCCTCTTGTCTTTATTTATAATTTGTCTTTATTGTTTTTTATTAAATATTTAAAGTCTTCTTCTGCTAAATATTTATATTTGGTCGGTTTTTTTGTTGGAATTGGATTGTGGGTAAAATATTCTATGTCTCTGCTTTATCTTGTTTTATTTTTTTTCCCTGTTTTGTTTGTAAAACAGAGAAAACTTTTTTCTTTTGCTCATTATTGGATTTCCGGATTTGTAGGATTGTTTGTTTTTTCTCCTCTTTTGGTTTTTGGTCTTTTGCAATTTAAAGAGTCTGTTTTTTTTCATGCAAACAGGATAGGTGATAGCGTCTTGTTTTTAGGAACCTTTGATTTTATTGGAAATCAAATCCTTTTCTTTTCCCCCCTTCTTTTTGTTTTTTTTGTTTTGTGGTTAAAAAATGAGAAGAGATATATTCATAATAATCCGATAAAAATCTTTTTATATTTATCTTCTTTTATCCCTTTTTTGTTTTTTCTTTTATTAAGTATTAAAACCAAAATCTGGCCACATTGGCCGCTAATGTCTTATGCCGGCATTACTGTTTTAATTTCAGGCTGGCTTTATGAAAACAAAAAAATGTTTAAATGTTTAGTCTATGGGATGATTTTTTTTGAGATAATATTTATATTGATCGGTTTGTTTTGTGCCCCTGGCATTTTTATAAGCAGTCATAAGTTTTCAGAAAACAGGCTTTTGGCGGGGAAGATGAATTTTTTTATTTCAGAAAATAAGGTTGATTTTTTTCTTTCAGACAATCATGGATTAGTGGCTCAACTTACTTGTTATGCGGACAAGCCGTTTTTGATGCCTACCGGGGTTTTAAGTGTTGCCGAGGGGGTGTGGGGGAGGGGGCAGTTTGATAAATGGAATAATAGATATTGCAAAAAAGGGGAGAATGTTCTTTTGTATGTAAGAAAAGATTCTTTGGTTTATAGTAAAGCGCAAAAAAATTTCGATAGAATTTATGAGGCGCCGGGGAAATATAAACTTGAGTTTTTTGCTCTGGAGGATTATTTAAAGGATAGTCGATTTTATTTGGCAGAGGGTTGTAAATTAGATAATATTAAGCTTTGAGTTCTTAACCCCGATTATCATAATCGGGGTTAAGGATTTTTGTTATTCATTCACTCTTAATTTTGATATAATAACTTTGTGGCTCGCAAGAAAAATAGCATAAATCAAGAACCTTCACCTTTTGCTCAAGATCTGTCAGGCATACTCCTTGTTGCTTTGTCCGTTTTTATACTGGCATCTAACTTTTCTTCGTCAACAGGGTTTGTCGGATTGTATGTTGTAAAGCTTTCTCTTAGGGCTATCCTTGGAGTGGGTATATACATATTGCCTTTTTTTATAGGTTTTTATGGGCTGCTTTTACTTTTTAGGCGTGAAATAAAAGAATTGGCAACTCGCCTTGTCGGTCTTTTGGTCCTGTTTTTTGCCTTTATTTGTGCGGTTCAGTTTTATTCCTCAAATTATTTTGCATCTGAAATTTCTCATAAAGTAATTCAAGGGGCTGGTGGTTTTTTGGGATTTACTCTGAGATTCGCGATGGAACGGACAATTGGCGCTGTTGGTGCTTATATCTTAATAACGGCTTTTTCAATGATTTCTCTTCTTTTGGTTTTTAATATTACAGTTTTGGACATTGTTAAATTTTTAAAATCTATATTTGCTTTTGTGCCTGAGAAGGCCTTAGAGGCCAGGAAAACAAAATTTCAAACAGTTCAGACTAAGATTCCTGATGTTGTTCCTAATGCAAAAGAGGTTATAACCATGCCTGCGCCTCAATTTTCAGATGTTGAGGCTAATCCGGAACCACATATTATAAATAGTTTTGACTTTGATAATAATGATAAAAACAAAGAAGAAGATGATTTTGAAATTGTTGTTGAGGATAGAAGAGAAAAACAATCTTACAGTAAATATAAGTTGCCCCCGCTCTCTTTGTTGGATGACCCCTCCCCAAAAGACAGGAAAAGACAGGAAAAAATCAGAGAGACAACAGAATTTCGCAAGAAACTCCTTGAGGATACTCTCCAAAGCTTTGGAGTTGGAGCCAGAGTTGTCTCCATAAACCAGGGGCCTGCTGTTACCCGTTTTGAACTTCAGCCTGATCCTGGAGTGAAGATAAGTCGAATAGCATCCTTGTCTGATGATATTGCTTTAAATTTAGCCGCGCAGGGGGTTCGAATTGAAGCTCCTGTGCCGGGAAAATCAGTTATTGGTATTGAGGTTCCAAATGCGGTAATCACTCCCGTAAAATTAAAAGAGATTGCAAAAGCAAATGAGTTTCAAAAGAGTCAATCTAAGTTGTTAGTAGGGCTTGGGAAAGATCTTTCAGGAACACCTATTTTTGGAGATCTATCAAAAATGCCTCATCTTTTGATCGCAGGGACCACGGGATCGGGTAAATCTGTTTGTATAAATGCTTTAATCATAAGTATTTTACTTAGAGCGCGTCCTGATGAGGTTAAACTTATAATGATTGATCCTAAAATGGTTGAATTGTCTATTTATGATGACATTCCTCATCTTCTGGCGCCTGTTGTTACAGATCCCAGAAGGGCTGCCCTTACTTTAAAGGAATGGGTCATGCGTGAAATGGAGAGGCGATATCAAATGTTTTATGATTGTGGCGCAAGAAACATAGATTCTTACAATACTAAGAATTCCGAAGAAAAACTTCCTCACTTGATTGTTATAATTGATGAATTAGCTGATCTTATGATGGTTGCGGCCGCAGAAGTTGAAACAACTATTTGCCGTTTGGCGCAAATGGCTCGCGCAACAGGAATTCATCTTGTTATAGCGACCCAAAGGCCTTCTGTTGATGTTATTACTGGTCTTATTAAGGCCAATATCCCATCTAGAATTGCTTTTGCTGTGGCGACACAAATTGATTCTCGAGTTATTCTTGATTATTCAGGGGCGGAGAAATTGTTGGGAAGGGGAGATATGCTTTATAATCCTATTGGGGCTATGAAGCCTATAAGAATGCAAGGTTCTTTTGTTACTGATAAAGAAGCCGAGCGAATTGTGGATTTTATAAAGGGACAGGCTGCGCCTGATTATTTAGATGAAATAGCGGAGCTTAAAATACCTGAAGGTGAATCTAAAACATCGGATGGGGGAAAGGGTTCATCAAGAGATCCGTTGTTTAATGACGCGGTAAGACTTGTTATTGAGTCGAAAGTGGCATCTACCTCTTATCTTCAAAGAAGAATGAGAATTGGGTATAACAGGGCTGCTAGGCTTATGGATGAAATAGAAGCTGCAAATATCGTTAGCCGTCCCGAAGGAGACAACAAAGGGAGGCGGGTTATTGCTACTTCTGAAATCTTATCCGCATTAAATATTACCGCTATGGTATCTCCTCAAACTTCAAAAGGCGAAGAAGTAGAAGAAGTTTCTGGTTGATTTTATTATGCTAAAACCGTTTAATTTTATATATAGAAATATTGTTGTTTTAATAGGTGTTATATTTCTTTGCTCGACTGCAAGTGCTTTTCCTTCCCGTATAATATCTACAATGCCTTCTATAACAGAAATTCTTTTTGCTTTGGGGCTTCAGTCCAGGGTTGTTGGAGTTACCACAAATTGTGATTATCCAAAAGAAGCTAAAACGAAAGAAAAGATTGGTCGGGTTGCGATTAATTTGGAAAAAGTTTTTTATCTGAAACCCGATCTTATAATCATGTTGGAAGAGGCCCAAGGGCGCAATGCTGAATTTTTAAGGTCTAAAGGGTTGCCTGTGGCTACAATAAGTTCTAAAAGCATAGAAGACGTTTTAATTTCTATAAAAGTTATTGGCGCTTTGACAGGGGTTACGAAAGAGGCTGATATTTTAGTTGCAAAACTGGATAAAAGGTTGACAGAAGCTAAAAATAAAAACAAAAAGGATGTTCGTCAATCTGTTTTTGTAATGGTTGGGTTTAAACCGTTGGTAAGTGTTGGGGAGAGTTCTTTTATAAATGATATACTTTTAAAAGCTGGCGGTGAAAATGTTGTTGTAAGTGATGTCGCGTATCCTCAATTAAATTTTGAAGAATTATACAGACTTGACCCTGATTTTTTAATTGTTCCTTCCAAGCTTTTTGATAAAAAAAATATAAAAAAAGAAGAAAAGCTTAGAAAACTTTCGGCTGTTCAAAATGATAGAATTTTGTTTGTAAATGATGATATACTGTTTAGAGCTGGGCCAAGAGTCGTGGATGCCGTTGAAATAATTGCGAAATTTTTAGCAAATGAAGATCAATAAAAAAAACATATTATATCTTTTGCTTGGAGCTTTGGTGTTGCTTTCGATTATTTCAATGTTTTTAGGTCCTGTTTTTATTTCACCTGAATATCTTTTAAAAAGTGAAATTTTATGGCAGATTAGAATCCCTCGAATTATACTTTCAGCCATGGTGGGAATTATGCTTGGGATCTCGGGTGTGATTTTACAAGGCATTTTACGAAATCCATTGGCCGATCCCTATATTTTAGGAGTTTCTGCGGGCGCTGGGGTTGGGGCGGCTGTTGCAATGGGAGCGGGCTTGAATTTTGTCATTTTTGGTATGAGCGCAGTTCCTGTTCTTGCGTTTGTATTTGCTGTGGTTTCTGTTTTAATTGTATATAAACTTGCCCAGGTTAAAGGTCAGACTTCTACAGAGACATTAATATTGGCAGGTGTTGCTGTCTCTGCTTTTTCCGCTGCCGTTTTAGCTTTAATCATTATAGTTACCGGAGAACTTCAATCCATATATTTTTGGCTTTTGGGATCTTTTTCGATGGCTTCATATGGGGATATAATTACTTTAACCCCTTATTTACTGGCCGGTTTTATTTTTGCTTTCTTTTATTCCAAGGAATTAAATGCTTTAATTTTAGGAGAAGAGATGGCTTTTACGCTTGGTGTTGATGTAGAGAAAATTCGCTTAATTATGATTATTATGGCGAGTCTTATGACTGCTGCTGCTGTTTCTGTCTCTGGGTTAATTGGGTTCGTCGGGCTTATTATTCCTCATTTTGTCAGATTGTTTTTAGGTCCCAACCACAAAACACTTGTTCCCGTATCTGCTTTAGGTGGCGCTATCCTTATGATGGGCGCTGATACTATAGGGAGAACTGTTTTTTCTCCAATAGAAATACCTATTGGCGTTGTAATGGCTTTAATAGGGAGTCCTTTCTTTTTGTATATTTTGAGAAGGAGATATAGAGTTAAAAGGTGAATATTCTTGAAGTGCAGAATTTAGTTTGCGGTTATGGAGATAGCCCTATAATAAGAGACTTGTCCTTTAATGTTAAAGCAGGGGAATTTTTAGGCATCGTTGGTCCCAATGGGTCTGGCAAGACAACACTTCTTAGAGTTTTGAGCGGACTTTTGGTTCCTACCGTAGGGGAGATTAGGTTGGAGGGGGGAGGAGTTAAAAATTATACAAGAAATGAACTGGCAAAAATGATTGCTTTTGTCCCCCAATTAATGGAGCCTGTTGAAGGGTTTTCAGTTTTGGAAATGGTATTGCTTGGGCGTACCCCTTATGTTCAGAGATTTAGATTTGAATCAGATGAAGATGTGCAGATTGCAAAATGGGCTATAAAAGAGCTACAAGCAATGGAGTTTATTGATAAAGATGTTTCAAAACTTTCCGGGGGAGAATTTCAAAGAATTGCGATTGCAAGAGCGCTGGCACAAGAGCCTAAAATAATGTTGCTTGATGAACCTATTTCTCATTTGGATTTGCGCTATCAAGTGAAGATATTGAAACTTCTTAAAAAAATCAGGCAACAAAGGACAATAATTGCCACTTTTCATGATTTAAATATGGCATCTCGCTTTTGTCAGAAGCTTATGCTTCTTAAGCATGGTGAAATTATAGCTTACGGTTATCCAGATGAGGTTGTAACTACTGAAAATATTTGGAAAGCTTATAGAGTTAAGGCTCAAGTCAAAAAAAATCCTCGCACAAAACGGGCAAGCCTGGTTTTTCTTCCATAGCATCCTCTTAATAAATCACCTGAAATTTCTGAGACTTTTAAAAGAATAGGAAACTATATTGGACATTGGTCATTATATAGTGTATAGGGCCCGAAAAGCCAAGGAGGAATTATGGTAGCTCAATCTGTTTATACGGGAAGGCTTTTAAATCTTTTGGTCGCGGAGACCAGACAACTGCTCCTGGTAAGTAAAGGGGAAAGAGAAAGGCCTTTATATAGGCTTCCTCAACCGCTAAGGTTTAAACTGCTTCAAGAGACACTCCCCAAATTAGAGGCTCCTTTATCTGTTGTAAACAACGGGAGGCCGGAAGATGCCCTTAGGGATATTGTAGAAATTATTATATGGGATTGGGATAAGAACCCGGTAGATTCTAACGTTGAAAAAGTATCTAGAGACATGGATATTATTGTGGATTTTGTGCGAATGTTAGCATTTTTAAGTAAATTTGATGTGGGAATTAATATACTAAGGCCTGGTTTGCAGGCTCTTGAGAAGAACCTGTCTCATTTGATAGAAATGATTCCTAAAAATAAAAAAATGCTTCATTGATTTTTTTTGTCAATCAATATAAATCTATATGGTTTTTCCGCCCATTCTTTGGCATAATTTACGCCGATTCTTGGGGTGCGTTTAATATATTTTTTTGATATCTTAATTCCTCTGTCTTCAATCCAAAGTCCGTTTGCAGGGATTGCTTTTTTCCCGTTTAGTTTTTTATCTATTTTTAAATGTTTTGTCACTCTTCCGGGCCCCGTTATTCCTTCCACTCCTCTTATTAAAATAGCAGATGGATAATCTTTTTTATCTGTAACGATATTAAGCATGTGATACAAGCCATATACAAGATAAACATAAAAAACGCCGGCGTCACCAAACATTGTTTTTGTCCTGTCTGTTTTTCCTTTAAAGGCATGGCATGCTTTATCGTGCGGTCCGTCGTATGCTTCTATTTCAGTAATCATCCAGGCAGATTCTTTTTCTTTATAGCGGCGAACAAGAAATTTACCAATAAGCTCTTTGCAGACTGGTAGAGTTTTGCGACCGAAAAAGTCTTTTTTTAGAATTTTAGCTAGAGCCGCCATTTAATTCTTCTTTTGTTGTTTTCTCCTTCTATTTTAGATCATAAGCCATGTGCCATTAGCTATCAGCTAAATGGGCGGTGTAGGAGTCGAACCTACGACCTCCTCGGTGTAAGCGAGGCATTCTAACCAGCTGAACTAACCGCCCTTATGGCTTATAGCTGATGGCTTATAGCTGATGGCTTATAGCTGATGGCTTATAGCTGATGGCTTATAGCTTTCTACATAAGATATTTTTTAGCTATAAGCCATTAGTCATGAGCCATTAGCTGACTGGGCGCGAGAGGGATCGAACCTCTGACCTCTTCCGTGTGAAGGAAGCATTCCACCACTGAACTACGCGCCCTTATAGCCTATAGCTTATGGCTTATAGCTTATGGCCTATAGCCTATAGCTTATGGCTTATAGTCGATCCATTTCGCGATGCAAATTCCACTGGCGGACAGGGATTTGAACCCCGACTGTCGCCTTCAAAGGGCGATGGCCTACCATTAGCCGATCCGCCATTATTGCTAATAGCCTATAGCTAATGGCTTATGGCCAAAAGCAAAAACTATTAATACAAAAAATAGCCAACAATAAAATTATATCACACTCTTGCGCCCAGAGTGATTCGAACACTCGACCTTCTGTTTCGTAGACAGACGCTCTATCCATCTGAGCTATGAGCGCATTTTAAAAAATAGATATTAGAAATTGTCAATTAGATATTAGTTGAATCAAAAAGAAATCAATCTCCAATATCCAATCTCTAAATTATACCGTATTTACCCCGATTATTCACCCCGATCAGGATAATCGGGGTTTAAAAACGTTGCGCTATTCCTCAAAAAATCTGACGATAATTCGTCATGTTTGGGTTGTTTAAATAGAGCATTCATTTTACAAAAACCATTTTAACTTTACCATCTTCCCAGATAGCAATGGGACGGTCTTCCTTTTTATGTTGCGATAAGACTTTTTTTACAGCTTTTTTCATAGCAAGCTCTGCTTTTTTATGCAATGGTAACTGTTTTTTTTTCATAGCTTCACCTCAAATTGAGTAATTATGCCCTTAAATGTTACATCGTTAATAACATCAATATGTGTGTTAACTTTTGGGCTATAAGTTTTGGCTTTTTTGCGGAATTATCAAATAACAACCATGTGTTTAAGAAAAAGCGATATATATTAAAAAAATTCATAATGCTTCTATTGAAACGCCTTTTTACATCTTCACTTGGAATGTCGTGTCCTCCTTCAGCAACTCTATCTTTAATTCGAGCTAGAGCTAATTGTGTGTTTGGTATCCATAAAAAAAATAAATGCAGTTTATATTCCATTTTTTTTAAATCTTTGAAATGTTTCAGATAGGTTTTTCCTGAAAGCGTTGTTTCAAAAGCAAAATCCATTCCTTTTGCCGAAAAATCTTCTATTTGCCGTAAAACCAATTTACCTGCTTTAATTGCAGATTGTTGAGGAAAAAAAGGAGATAATCCTTGAGCAATAAGATCTGCATTTATAAAATTGGAACATTTTGCATATTCCGGCAAAAAGGTCTTAGCAAAAGTAGTTTTTCCAGAACCATTAGATCCTGCGATAATATAAACATTTTTAGGCTTTTTCATAAGTATTTTTAATACTATACCAAATTATGTTATGCTTGTCACGATCGTTAGACTCGGGGTCGAATTTCGCTTTATATGTTCTTCTTACCCTGTTTCATGTAAGTTTTGTTTTGTATAAAAGGAGGCGAAATGATGATGCGGAGATATCAACGTTGCAATGAGTGTTAATGTTACTTATGTTGTGACATAGGGATATAGGACAACTAACAACCCAAAATAAATTGAAATTTTTTCTTTTAACCTCCGAAGGTTTTGTGTATATAAAATTAGTTTCAAATAAATAACGGAGGAATTAGTTATGGAAATACTTTTATTATCACCTGTGATGGCATTTGGCGGATGTGGAAATAGTGAATCAGAACAACCAAGCAAAAAAAATAAAAATCAATTTCCTGAACCTGATTGTGGTTCTTGCGTAATAAATCCACCAGTTCATCCTGACAACATTGAAAAGTTATCTGATCCCTCAGATCCTGAAGCTACTTTAAACGATGAAATTGAGATATTAGAATATCTTTTATCAGCAGAACCTCAAAATAATGAAGCCATCTCTAAAAGCGCCGAAAAGATTGCTTATTTGATAGCTGTTATTTATTGCAATTACGGCTCCGATAAAGCTTGTGATCTGTTTGCTTCTTTATCTGAAACCTTTGGTGTTTGGTGGGTAGCAGGCGCAGAAGAAACAGGAGCTAAACAGGCAGTTTTACAAAAACTTGTAGATCAGAATATGGAAATAGCGGCTGACCTGCTTATTTGTTTGGATAATGGTTCAGAGGTTATAGCGTCTGCTGACCTTTCACCTCAAGAGAAGGCGGCCTTGATAAGCGAAATATTTAAAAGAGATAAAAAACTGGCTAAAGATATTTTTTTAGAAGTAAAAGATCCCATTTTTGAAGTTTCAACTCTCTTTCCTCAAGACCTTTTTGCTTCTATTCAAAGCAATGAGATTTTGGCATACCTGTCGGACAGAGAAAATTATAACGATTTTGAAGATTGGGGGGAGAATAATTTTGTATATAATTCTCTCGGAAGACTACGATTTTTGAGTCTTGTTCAATATATCTCAAGAAGCTATGGCGAAGAAAAAGCTGTTTCGCTAATTCGCAATTTATTATTTTGTAATCCAGAAATTCAATCCTCTCTGCAAGGAGATGACATTCTACGGAATGTAGAACGCCAAGTTTTTGTCCGTAATCTTTTTGCTGAAATTCTGGAAAGAGACAACAACCAAGGGACAAGATTGATAAAAGCTTTTTTTAAGATAGATTATGATTTTTCCTTGTCATTCTTTTTAACCAAGGAAACGATTATGGCTTTGAACTTATCTCCTGATCAAATAGCGGAATGGATTGCATCAGCTTATGATGCAACTGGAAAAGGAAACGAAAAAACACAAAACATTAAAAATTTCTTTAGGTCTCCTTTTCTTTCCAGGGAATATAGTATAACAGAAGAAGAATTTAAAATAAAAATCTTTAAGGCTCTTTTTGAGAAATATCCGAAACAAACAGTAGAATTATTAACTTCTGGAGCTATTAATAAAAACCAAATTTCTGACGCATTAGCAGAAAAGCTATCAAAAATGATAAATGAAAAACATGCCTATCTTAACGATTCTCAGATTTCTTCTTATTTACATCCCATGGACTGGATTCTTTCCAACTTGTTTTCGTCATTTATATTATTTCTGTATGATGGATTGGGGCAAGAAGAAGCGGGGAAAGCTCTCAATAGTTTATGCGAAAGCCAAACTAGCAGTAACGTTTTAAAAATGCTTGAACTCCTTTTCTCAATTGACCGGGATAAAACAACAACTCTTTTAATCAACGAACTTAATTCTGACTATTCTTCATATGTTGCAGAATTGTTTGATAAAATATTTCTTTCGCCTTATTATTACTTGGCCGAGGGTAAACTGCCAGATCTCTTGGTTGCCCTTTATGACGCAAGGAAAGGTGATAGGGCAATAGCTGGAAAGATTTTCTATAATCTTAAAAATGATATTTTAAAATATATTATTGCTAGTGCACTTCTTCGAAATTATCCCGAATACGCAGCGCCTATCCTGACTTTGGGAGAAATTTCAAAAGGATATTTAACTGTTGATGAAATAAAAAAAATTGAAAGAAGCCATTCATTTACATGGCAGGATGTGGTCTCTTCGATGATTTTAAAGGTTTATGATAAAGCAGATCCTTACATTAAACGGATAATTTTTTTCAGAATATTAGAAAACAATCTCATTGGTCTTGCTGACAAGTGGAAGATTTTATATAAAATTGCAAGGCAAGGAGGAGAACATTCTGCCGCTGATATTATTTCACCTAATTATTATGACACCCAAATTCTTGCTGATGTTATAAGTTTTCCTTTTGGCAAAGAAGGCACTACAAATGAAAGAAAAGCAATCATCATAATATTATCAGAACTATATGCTATAAATCTTGCTCCAGCAAGCTGTGTGATAAGAAGGATAAGCGACCCGGCGATCGTTTCAACAATTATCTTAGGAATTTATGGTAGAATGCCCTCTTACGGCAGTAACCTCTTGGATATCATTTTATCTAAGAAAAACCAGGATATTTTATTCGAAATAATGTCAAATAATATTTCAAAAGCGGCCAGGCTAGTCACTAGTACTAACAGCAGATCCAGACTACATATTGATCTCGCCGGCATAATAATTGATCAAGTGAATTTACCTGAGGAAGACAACAAAACAAAAGAACTTGCTAAACTATTGGTTGAGACAATAAAAATAAAGGCAAACATTGATGGAAGTTGTAATTTCGCACAAGATGTTTTTTATTATCTTTGTAGTTCTATTCCTGCACATGTGACGACTAGTTCTGAAAGCTATTCTGCGTATTGGAATAAAATGTATGATAATTTGAAGAAATTTTTTGACATATTTCAAGCAGAGGCGAAGGCGCAAAATGTTGATGTTTCTTGGATAAATATGCCTAACCTACTTTATCTTAGAGACTTGTAACGGGTAAAGGCTCATCTGTGTGTATTTTCACCTGTTATAAGCTTGAACAAAGTTGACCCATTGCGGCCAACAAGTCCGATACGTTTGCCACTATGTATATTAACCCCGATTATTCATAGACTAACAAAATTTTAGCAGTCTATTAGAAAATTCCTTAGGTGTGAATAATCGGAAAGTTGAGCGGCTCTTCATCAAATAAGAGGCCAAAGACATTCTCGCTTGGACTATACGGGCCCGAAGGGATTTGAACCCTCGGTCTCCTGCGTGACAGGCAGGCGTGTTAAACCGGACTACACTACGGGCCCACGTTTTTTATAATAAAAGAATTGACCTGCCTGGGACTCGAACCCAGCACCACTTGCTTAAAAGGCAAGTGCTCTACCAGATGAGCTAGCAGGTCTTGTTTTAGGACAACAAATTAAAATTATACCAAAATAGAGGAAAATAGACAACCAAAAGTTCGTAGGGTATAATTGGAGAGTGTGAGGTTTTGTGTGCGAAATGTAATTCGTAATTAGCAATTGTAATTTGTATTTTGCAAATTACTAATTACCAAGCACGGAGGAGTGGCCGAGTGGTTGATGGCACTAGTCTTGAAAACTAGCATACCCGAAAGGGTATCAGGGGTTCAAATCCTCTCTCCTCCGGTCGAGTTTGAGTTTGAGTAGTAAGTCTTTAGCCTTTGCATTTTGTTTCTGCTAAATACTAAAGACTCATACTCACACTAAAGACTTAAATGGAGGAGTACCCAAGTGGTTGAAGGGGACGGTTTGCTAAACCGTTAGTGGCTTTGCCAGCGAGAGTTCGAATCTCTCCTCCTCCGCCAATTTTCACTTTTTGTGAAATCGTAAGAAACAGCCTCGGCGCAAAGCGCCTCGGCATGGTATTTTTCCGCAATTTTGAAGGCATTTTTGAAATCCAAAACCAAAGTGCGGTCGGCAATTCGGAAGTTCGAACCAATCTTTTTGAGAAAATCCCGAATCCTTTCGGGATTTTCTTGTTGAGCGTATTTTTCGGCTTGGTTGGCGTCTTTTAG
>Ga0208373_1001608_pt1 | contig 29076 bp, 21 predicted proteins | sample RifOxyC2_FD_184036 | JGI IMG/M metagenome (GOLD analysis project Ga0208373, IMG submission 184036) | Soil microbial communities from Rifle, Colorado - Rifle Oxygen_injection C2 (SPAdes) | ecosystem: Environmental > Terrestrial > Deep subsurface > Rock core/Sediment | place: Rifle, Colorado... | reverse complement strand
TGTTGTTGTCCCCATTACCCCCAAATCCCCAATCTCCATTTTGAGCAAAATTATTTATTAAGGTATTATTTGTATTAAAACTAAAGGCGACCCTTGCATCGTATGCTGAATTATTTTCAAGATAATTATTTGATGTAACCTTGAATGCTATATTTGTAGAGTCATTAACAGTATTATCAATTAATGTTACACCGTCTTCTCTTAAATCAAAAGCGTCCCAATAAACATTTTCTATCGTGTTATTAACATAGGTTGAATTTATTACTGGACCAAAGGTATTAATTTCAGTAAATCCACTCATAATTCCGTTAACACTTATTATTAAATTATTTTTGAATGAATTATGCCCGCCATTTGAAAGCTGGAAAGGGGTCGAAGAATATGTGGGATTATTGTGAATATATTCATTGTTGTTAATCTCAGAATAATATGCTCCTTGAAGATAAAATCCATAACCCCCATTGTAATTATTATATGCAAAATTATTTGAGATGTTTGTATAATTTGAATTATAAATGGAAATTCCTTTTGTGGAAGATGCTCCAGCTAAATTAGACATATTATTATTAAAAAGGGTATTATTCATCGAATTTACCAGACCTATTCCAAAGAAATTGGTATTTGGAGAACTTACAGTTAATAATTTGTTGTTATAGAAATATGAATTGTTTGTATTATTCGCCCAAATGCCTCCGCTGAAATTTTGAATAACCATATTTTTAATAGTTATATTGTCCCCAAAGCTAATATTTACACCATATCCAACCTTACTTCCAGTAAGCGTAAATCCATTTCCATCAAGAGTAACATCGCTAGCATTTATTATAAATGCTGTTCCAGAACAAGAGATATTCTCAACAATAATAACGTCTTCATTAACATAATATGGACAAGTCATATTTGCACTCCCAACGTATGCTGTAAAGTGTGTAACATTAAATGAGATAAAGGTCCCATTATCAACAAAATCTAACCCGGAATCTTGCCATTCAGAATTACAATTAAATTCTTCAAGATTCCAATCATCGCAATGCAAAATGTTAGTTATTTTTTGGTTTGTTGTTTTTTCTAATCTTATTGTTGATTCCCCTAATAAAATTTCTTGATTTGATTCACTTTCAACGGCAATAATCTCTGTTCCAAGGCCAAGATTTTGCAATTCTAATGTTGGTTTATCTATTTGAATAATTAGGTCACTAGGAATTTCTTGAAAATCTAAATTCATTTCAGGTAATTCTTCATTAACAATTGCCATTCCAGTCACTAATCCGGTTAAAAATTGTTCAGCCGGTTGATTATCTACTTCTTTGATTTTATAAACATCTTTTCCACCAAATTCTTCCTTTTCTAATTTTATGTTTGCCCCTGTATCGTTTAATTGAATTTCTTGGATCGTTTTCCCTTGTCTATTAATCATTGTTATTTTTGGTTTATCTGTAACAATAAAATTAACTATTTCTTCGTCAATTATCTTTTCAGAAGATAAAATAGAAACCTTTATTGAATGTTCTCCTGTTTCATTAATAGATATATTTAGATTTTTTAAATCAAAATTATAATTTTCAACCCCCCCTAAATAATTTTCTCCAAAACCAAATTCTTTTTTTGAATAATCTGTAGTTATCTTTATTTTATTTCCATTTTTTTCTATATCTAAAATTCCCTCAGACAAAGACTCATTCCCTTCATTTACTGAACCATCTATAATCTCTAATTTTTCTGTTGGAGTTGTCGTGCCGATCCCGACATTACCATTTGGATCTATATAAAATCTTGAACTTCCAGAAACTCTAGGGTCTCCATCTTTTGCATTAGATTGTAATATTCCAAAGTCACCATACGCAGCTTGCGATATTCCAATCCACCAATTTCTTGAACCCGCATTAGCATGTGTGCTGTAAATACGTAAACCTGCTTGATTTGACGTACCCGGGTCTGTTATTCTTAATCCTGTCGCCCCATTAACATCTAATAGATAAGATGGAGTCGTCATACCTATACCGACATTACCGTTTGGTTTTATAATCATTTTTGTGCCCCAATCATCATCGGCAGCTCCCTGGGCCGTTAAAAAATGCATCTCTGTTGGTACCCTATTACTTGACACTGCCCCATCAACAATCAATTGAATACCTCCACCGCCGGTATCATAATTAGTGCCATCATGCCCATAAGCTAATAACCAAAGTAAATTATCATTGTCTGCAACTGCTCCTCCACTCCTGCTGCGGCGAGCATTAATCCTCACAGGATCATTTGCACCAGAAGCAGCTGAAGAAATCCAATTCATTAAATGGGCATTATTACTGTCTCCTATCTGTAAATCTCCTGTTCCCTTAACAACATTCAGTTGTCCAGTAGGGCTTGTCGTCCCAATTCCAACTTTGCCGTCCACTTTCATATCTTCGCCTGATCCGCAATTCTCTGGATACTCTGCCATGTTATGCCTCCTTATAAAACATATAACATTTTCATCTCGTCAGTTCGTCAGTTACTGTTTTATTTTACCCGGCTACGGGAAATATCGGCTTTTAATGAAGAGACATACGATACGATACGATACGATACGATACGATACGATACGATACAGAAAGATAAGATATCCTGTTTCTTATCATCCTGATTTCAGGATAGCAAATCAATTCCCTGTGTCAAGAAATATTTTTAGTCTGGTCAGATTGACTTTTTCTGATAATATACGGCACTGCCAGAAGAAAAATGAAATATTCTTTTATTGAATGGACAAACGGGTCGCTGAACTGGGATGAGAGAAAGAGCCCGGAAAAACTGAAAATACTGCATAAAAGGAATAGCCTTGTATCCCCTGTTACTTTTTTGAGCAAGGTTATCGCGTCATAATAATATTTTATGCAGATCCCCAGCAGGAACAACACCGCAAAAATACCAGCTTCCGCAGCATATTGCAGAAACATATTATGCGCCATTTCAAAAAGATATCTGTAATGATATCTTCGAGCGGCAATTTGAAAATTGCCCAAACCCGTTCCTGTCAATGGAAATTTTTTAAATAACATCCAGGCTGTTTCCAGATGATATTTTCTGGAAAGAACCGCACTTTCCCGAATCGAAAAAGATGATAAAAAGCGTTCTTTTATCGAATCGACAGAAGTAAAATATTGTGCCAAAAATATCACGATTCCGATAGCAAACAGACAAATCGCAACCCCTTTCCATCGCAATAGGAATACCATCACCAGAATAAGTAGAAAAATGAACGCCAGCCAGTTGCCCCTGGAATAGGTCAAAAGAAGCACTGTTAATTCAAAAATAATCCCCATTAAAATAAAAAACCTGTACCGCCTTTTTTCTAACAGTAAAAACAGCCCAAAAGGAAGCGCTGCCAAAAAATACATTCCCAGCGTATTTAACTGGGTATAAGGGCCAAAAAAACGAAACCAAACGCGCTGGGAAATATCGACCTTCCCATAAAATAAATCCACAAAAAACCACAATGATACCGCGCTGGCCCCGATAAAACACAGGACAGGAAAGAGATTAAAAACAAATTGAATATCAAGATATTCAAAAATCAGATAAAATAATACAGTCAGGAATGTAAACTTCATAAATTCTTTTCCCCACAAAAGATAATTTTCCGCTTTGATAAAAGAAAGAAAGAAAAAAAAGAGCAAACCTGACCATAAAAACAAAAGCGGTTTATTCTGTCCGAAGAACCGGTGCCTATTCCTTAAAATATTTGTACCGGCTAATACAGCTGATATCGCCGTTAAAACATCCGTAACGGTAATCCATACATATCCCATAAACTGTTTTTCCAGGTTAAAAGGGATAATCGTCAATATCGCCATCAATAAAAAATTGATTTTTTTGTCCATAATCAGTCCGGATTTCTATTCCAACTATTAAATAAAACTTCTTTTAAAACAAGAAAAAGGAAAACAGTATTGCCTATAATATATCTTCTCCACAACCTGGTCGGTTCCTGAAAAAACCTCCATAGCCATTCCAGTCCCATTCTCTGCATCCATACGGGCGCCCTTTTGACCGTGCCGGCTATAAAATCAAACACAGCCCCCACTCCGATAGCAGCACCCACTTTTAGTCTCCCTAAATTATGGAAAATCCATTTCTCCTGTTTAGGAGCGCTCAGTCCGACCCACAGCACATCAGGATGAACCGCATTGATCTTCTCTATCATTTCCCGGTTATCTTCTTCGGTAAATACCTCTTTGAACGGCGGCGCATAGGTGCCGGCAATCTGCAACCGGGGATATTTTTTCCCAAGATTTGTAACAATTCTCTTCAATATCTTTTCCGAAGCGCCCAGGAAGAAAAAAGTATATCCTCTTTCATTGGCAGCATTTGAGACTGCATCCAATAAATCCGCTCCGGCGATTCTCCTCGGTATGGGATTCTTATACATGTGCGACAACCATACAATAGGCATACCGTCAGCGACCACAAGACTGCTAAGGTTATTGGCGCGTTTAAATTCCCTATCCGCCTGCATTACAACAACCGAATACGTATTTGTCACACAGACCTGACGAGTTTGATTTCCGTTAATAAATTCCTCTATTTTATTTACCGCCTCTGACAGACCGACTCTGTGAAATTTAACTTCTGCTATTTTTATCTCGTACATATTATCTGATCAAGAAACTGCTTTTTTATATATTTTTAAAATATTTTGATACCCGATTTCTTCCGAAAATCTGCTTTCTGCCTCTTCCCTTGCTTTTTGTCTCATTCCTTCCAACAACTTCGTATCCTTTGAGAGTCGTTCAATCTTCATCTGCAGGTCTATGGGATTCCCGGGTTCAAAAAATAATCCCGTTTCCTCTTCCCTTATCAATTCTTTCAGCCCTCCGATTTTTGAGGCTATCACCGGAACTCCGCAGGCAAAACTCTCAAGTATGGTGTAAGGCATATTTTCATAACACTCTGACGGAAAAACCAAAAACATGGCTTTTCCTAATATTTCAAATCTCTTCTCACCCGGAATAAACCCCAGAAACTGAATTTGACTAAAACCTGCCGCGGATCTTTCCAATTCCCTGCGCAGGGGCCCATCTCCTAATATTTTTAATCCGATCTTATCGATCTTTTTAAATGCTTCAATCAAGGTCATCAGGCCTTTCTCGCGAGAAAGCCTTCCAATACATACAGCATACTCTTCATATTTAACGATCGGCTTAAAATCAGCGACAGAAACAAAATGAGGCTTTATTTCTATTTTTGAGACAGGGAAACCGGCTTCAATTAATTTTTTTTTTGAAAAATTAGTGAGGGGTATATACAAATCTACTTTCTCCGTAAAGGTTTTTAAAAGTCTGTGCAAAAAAAGAACTGCACCCATTACTCCGCTTTTTAAAAAACTCTCCTGATAGCATCTTCTGAAAATACCGTGCAAATAATTTCCTTCTTTGCAGCGTTCGCAAATCGCCCCGTTATTTAACAAAAACAGCCCGTTTAAACAGAGATACCTATAATTATGGATTGTTTGAACTATGGGGATATGCTCTTTCCGTGCCGCATAAAACACCGACGGCGATAGGAGCGGGAAAATATTATGCACATGAATAATTTCCGGCCGGATACTCCGAATACTTTTTTTCATCATCTTCACGGTTCTCAGAGAGAAAAACGCATTCAAGATATAGTATATTTTTTTAAAACCCTGCTTCGCTACAATTTCCCGGCTGTCTATTGTTACTGTTTCCACATGATGCCCTTGCGCTTCCATAATTTCTCTTTCCTTTAAAACTGTCTGCTCCTCTCCTCCCCGAAATCTGTAGTAATTATGAATCTGCAGAATATTCACTTATTCTTAATAGGACTGATTATTGAGAATAATGCTGTTTCAGCCATTTCCGGTATTCTCCCGACTCTATATCCTCAACCCATTTCTTATTTGCAATATACCACCTTATTGTCTTATCTATCCCTTCTTCAAAGTCATATTCCGGTTTCCATTTTAATTCTTTTTTTATTTTATCTGAATTGATCGCATATCTCTTGTCATGCCCTGGACGGTCTCTAACATACGTAATGAGTTTTTTATAAGTATCTCGGGATTTCCCGGCAATCTCCGCTATTTTTTCACAAAGAAAGTTTACCAGATCAATATTCTTCCATTCATTATTAGCTCCTATGTTATATACCTCGCCTGCTTTCCCTTTTTTAAGAATCGACCATATTCCGCTGCAATGATCTTCAACGTAGAGCCAATCTCTAACATTTAATCCTCTTCCGTAAACAGGTAATTTTTTACCCGATAACGCATTAATAATTATAAGAGGAATCATTTTTTCAGGAAACTGATACGGCCCGTAATTATTTGAGCAATTTGAAATTGTGACGGGCATATCATACGTTTTGTGATAGGCCCTCACCAGATGATCCGATGCAGCTTTTGATGCAGCGTACGGGCTGTTTGGCGCGTATCGGGTCTTTTCATGAAAAAAGCCATCTTCTAGAGAGCCGTATACTTCATCTGTTGAAATATGGTGAAAAAGCTTGCCTCCTGTCTCTTTCCACAAATGTCTCACTGCTTCAAGCAAATTAAATGTTCCTAAAATGTTCGTATAAATAAAATCCTTAGGGCCATATATAGACCGGTCTACATGAGACTCCGCGGCAAAATGCACAACCGTGTCAATTTTATATTTTTTTAATGCCTTATCGACATGCCCGTATTTTGTGATGTCAATTTTCTCGAAAAAATATCTTTTATTCCCGTGTTCTTTTTCTATCCCTGCTAAATTTTCTAAATTTCCCGCATAACTCAATTTGTCAATATTAACTATACTGCCGCAGAAATCTTCCTTTTCGAACATAAATCTAATAAAATTGGACCCTATAAATCCGGCCCCGCCCGTTATCATAATATTTTTTAATTTCCGCATATCTTTATATCCAAAAGGAATTCCCTGAGGCTCTGCCTCCAATCTCTAATCATCACATTCATTTCTCTTTTTATTTTGTCTTTCGACAACACGGAATATTTTGGCCGAGCGGCTGCTGTCGGGTATTCCTTTGTTGAAACAGGAAATATATTTACAGTTTTATGAATCAATCCGATTTCCTCTGCAATTTCATAGACCGTTTTGGCAAATTCAAACCAGGTCGTTGTCCCTTCGTTTGAAAAATGATATACCCCGTAATTTCCAAGATCGCCCCTTGCTGTTTTTACGATAACCTCCGCTAAATCCGCCGCAGAGGTCGGCGAGCCCAGCTGATCATTCACAACCTTAATTTCATCGTCCGTTTTTAATAACCCCAAAATAGTTTTAACAAAATTCTTTCCGCTTTTTCCATAAAGCCATGATGTTCTGATTACGAAATGTTTTTTTAGGATACTCCTTAAGAGCGTTTCTCCTTCCAGTTTGCTTTTCCCATACACGCTTTGCGGATTGGCCGGATCATCTTCCGTATACGGGGTCTGCTTGAGGCCGTCAAACACATAATCTGTGGAGATATGTATCATTTTTATTCCCCGATTCTTGGCAATATTAGCCAAATTCTGCACTGCCAGTGAATTGACTGAAAAAGCCTTTTTATTTTCTGCTTCTGCTCCATCGACATTTGTATACGCGGCAGCATTGATTATCCACTTTATCTCTTTACCTGAAACAAATCTTGCTATTTCATCGCCTTTCGTAATATCCACTTCTCTATCAGTCCCGATATACTCTATCTTATCGGCTTTTAATAACGGTTCTATCTCGCTTCCAAGCATTCCGTGATTTCCTGTAAGCCACACCATCGGCTACTTTATGAAATCACGATAAAATTCATCGTCCTTATCTTCATGCCTTATTTCATCGACCTTCCCTCTTTTTCCTGTCCCTTTAAATAATTTATCGGGATAATTTATAACCATGCCATCAGCTTTTTTAGATATGTTCTTATATCCATGAATTACCCGGGGAGGGATTATAACCGTGATCGGATTAACATCTCCTCCGGTAACGTGCATTGTATTCCCGTATGTTTTACTTTTTTCTCTGTTATCCCATAATTTCAGTTTGAATTTTCCAGGCCCTATAAAGGAAAAAATGTCCGTTTGATGGAGATGCTCATGAGGACCCCTTGACATGCCGGGTTTTGTATACGATACGTAACTCATAACGGGGCATAAATTCTCTTTCACAATATCCTTTCTGAAGGTCTCTATAAGCCCCCCCCTTCTGTCCGCATACTTTTCAAGTTTGATAATTTCAACCCCTTCAATCTTGCCGATCTTATATTTCATCTTGTCCCTACAGTATTATGCGCTCAAGATATTTTCTATAGGAGTTATGGCTCATCCCATTAATTATTTTTTTCAGGCTACTCCGGTCAATAAAACCCATTTTTAAAGCAATCTCTTCAATGCATCCGATTTTCAATCCTTGCCGCCTTTCAATTGTCGCAATATAATTCGACGCATCCAAAAGGCTGTCGGAAGTGCCGGTATCAAGCCAGGCAAATCCCCTGCCCATTAATTTCACGCTCAACTTCCCTTTTTTCAAGTACCGGTTATTTACATCCGTTATTTCAAGCTCTCCTCTCTTTGAAGGTCTCATATTTTTTGAAATTCCGACTATGTCTTTATCATAAAAATAAATTCCGGTCACAGCATAATTCGATTTAGGCCTTTCAGGCTTTTCAACAATCGATAAAACTTTATTCTTTTTGTCAAATTCAACTACCCCGTACCGATCGGGATCGCTGACATAATAAGCGAAAATCGTAGCTCCTCTTTTTTTATTGATCGACTCGGCCAGCATCCCGGGAAGACCCTGCCCGAAAAAGATATTATCTCCTAAAATAAGACATACATTATCTTTTTCAATAAAATCTTCTCCGATAATAAAGGCCTCAGCTATTCCATTGGGCTGAGGCTGTATCCTGTAAGAAATATTCATGCCCAATTGTTTTCCATCTCCGAATAACTCTCGAAATTTCGGGAGATCCTGAGGGGTAGAAATAATCAGCACATCTTTTATGCCTGCTAACATCAAAACCGACAAAGGATAATAGATCATCGGCTTATCATAAACCGGCAACAGCTGTTTACATACAGTTCTTGTTATCGGCTGAAGTCTCGTCCCGGATCCGCCTGCTAAAATAATCCCTTTCATTCTATAACCTCCAGTCGTTTTTTCTTCGCGATAACACGCATATTATCGCCCGGACCTTTAAATCCTAATGCGGCTATTTGATACAAAATAACCGGCAAGCCGATAAGCACCAATAATAATTCCTTATAAAAAACGCCCTTCCGTAATAAAATCGAAAATTTCAAAGGCAGCAAATGCTTAATGAGTATATTTTGTCTTGTATGCCACAGATTCAGCCATGACTGCACGACATTGGGGGGAGTAAATTCCCATGAAAAGCCGGAGCTCTTTACTATTTCAAAACCGTTCATCTCCAGATATTTTTTCAAAAAGTGCATGTCAAAATGATAAAAATGGTAAGGTATATCAAGCGCCAGCCAGCGAGAACCATAAAAGAGCCTGTAGCGATGTTCAAAATGAGGAACTTCGAAAATAAAAAGACCGCAGGGTTTGAGCAGCCGATAAATCTCTTTTATATAAGTAAACGGATCTCTCAAATGTTCCAGAACATGAAAAGCAGTTATAACGTCATAAGCATCCTCTTTAAGTTTCAGGTCAGGAAGTTCCTTATCGTAGACGGTTATGTCATACTTCTCTTTTATATGCCTTATTGCATTCTGATTAATCTGAGTCCCTGAAACATCCCATCCTTTTTTCTTAAAATAGTTTAACAAGAACCCGCGATCGGTCCCGATATCCAGTATTTTTTTACGGCTGGCTGATTCTTTTACCCGTTTTTCAATAAATTTGGCACGTCTCTTCCTGAACCCGGCAATAAGGCTCTCCGCAATAACATTGAATCTTTCTCCTGATGAGTTATAAAAGCATTCATACACTTCTGCAATTTTATCAGTCTTTCTGTCATAATAGCTCAATTTACATGATTCACATTTATAAATAATACCTTCCCACTTGGGCAGGCCATGGATTTCTATGTGTCTCTCTTTTGATCCGCAATTAGGACATTCTTCGATAATATTATAACCTTCGGATATTTGTTGTTCCCGAATATCTTCATAAAAATCGAACTGAGTAAATTTAATCAGTTTCGCTTTAAAAAAGGAATATTTTAAAAGCGCGATAAATATGCCTAATCCATATTGGCAGCTCCTCACAAAATTGATGCTCGAGGCATCGATAAAATAGCGCGTCTCAACGGGAATTTCCTTAAACCTGGCTTTTACATTAAGCAGTTGAAGCACTATCTCATTATCAAAAACAAAATCTTCCGAATTCGTCCAATAGGGAATTTTCTTCAATATTTCAGCCGAATAAGCCCGGTACCCCGTATGGAACTCGCTAAAATGCGTTCCCAGCCACTTATTCTCGGCAAAGGTAAGAATTCTATTGAAAATATACTTATAAAGCGGCATCCCCCCCTGAAGAGGCCCCCCTCTTACAGGATCATAAATAAACCGGCTGGCAAACACGACATCATTCTTTCCTTCTCTTATTGGGAGTATTAACTGCCTGATAATTCCCGGATCATACTGATTATCCGGATGCAGCATGACAATAATATCCGCATTATTTTGTAATGCGTAATTATAACACGTCTTCTGATTGCCGCCGTAGCCCCTGTTTCTCCCATGTTTAATAACTTTAATGGGCAGAGTTTTTGCAATTTCGACTGTCGCATCCTGACTGAAATCGTCTACCAAAACAATCTCGTCTACCGCATCCTTAGGAATCATTTTATAAGTTTCCGCTAATGTTTTTGCGGCATTATACGCCGGCATAACAACAAATACTTTCTTATCTTGTAATTTATCCATGCAACAATCCTACTGTTGGTTTTTTATTAGACTTAATTTATAGGTTTTCCCGTTATTATTCGGGTTTGAACCGTCTACAGGAGAAATGTACAGATACCCTGGTGCGCCCCTTGTTGTAAAAACTCCGTGCTGTGTTTTGTCCCAGATATACTCCACTCTCTTTAACTTATTATTGCTTTCTATTATCTCAATCCCGTATCCTCCTGGAATTGAAAGATCTTTTAAAAACCCGAGTGCATAATAATACACGTCCTTAGCCTCCGGCTGATTGGAATATCTTATCCACCCTCCCTTTAAAAGAATATCATCCTTGCTCTTCGCTCCCGAATAGATTATAAAACCTGGATTAACGATATCCTTTGATTCATTTTCTATGATCTTATCTCCATTTATTCTTTTGAGCTGATTCCAATCAGAAAACAAGCTATCATAAAATGTTTTTTTTATTTCTTCCTTATATTCAATTGCAGCCAGAATAACATAATCATAATTTAAGCAAGCAAGCGGGAATATTTTACTTTGCGGCAACTTGATAACTTCCAGATTTTTCTCCTGAGTTTTAATCAGTATCTGCGGCAAATTCAGCTCTTCTGCAATTACTATCCTGCTGTCCGGCGGCACTTTGTTATTAATCCAGTGCACCAGTAAATTCCTGGTATTTTCAAAACCTTCTTTTAAAACAGCGCATCCGTTGAAAAGATTTTTTATACTTTCGTTATCGGGCTGAGATTCAAGGATCCGTCCGAAATAAAATTGAGCTTTGGCATACTTTTTTATTAATAACCAGTTATAGGCCAGCATATGCAATAAAGCAAGATCCTGGGGAGAACGAATCAAATCCTCTTCCAATTTCTTATTTTCATCTTCAAGTATTCTTTTATTTTTTTCCGGATAATCTCCGGCGCATTTGTAAACTTTCACACTCATCCCCCCGCCATAAATAGAAGGAAGATTTTCTACGAACTCAAAATGTTTTTCCATCCACTGAAACAAATATGGCGTCATCTTTGCCGCGCCGCCGAAAGAATACGTATACCATACTGTCTGTTTTCCGTTTTGCAGATATCGTTTAGCTAAATCCGGAAGCGAACCAATCTTTTTAAGATGCTTCGATAGACCCAGTTTATCTATATAATAATCATATATACCCCCGTCAACCGCCCCGATTATAATAATATCATCTGCTCCCATATTCTTTTTTATGTATTCCAGCCCGCCGCGATAATTTTGTTTTTCTCCCCTATAATAATCCACTAAAGGTTTAATATCCATTCCAACTGCAACTAATGTAAAAATACCGGCCGCATATATTTGTTTGCTGTTTGCAAACAGAAGCTTTCTTAATAGTCTATCTGTCAATCGGGATGAAATGGCTATTCCCTTAGAAACACCTAAAACGAGCACAGGAAATACAGGCAATAAATACCGGCTGTTAAATATCCCAAAAACATCGGAAAATACCATCCCCGCGACAGAAGGAACGACAAGAAAACCAAAGACCAGTATTAACCACCTTTTATCCTTTATTACCCCGTAAATAAGTGAAAAAGAGAATAAACCTGCGTACAATATTTTATTGTAGTGATACTCTATTAAAACCTGCTTCGCCCTCTTTAGAACTGTCCTTAAAAAATTCAAACTTAAAAGGCCGGGAAGATTCCCCGCCTCCCATCCCTTCGGCCTTTTTGACACCAGCGAATATGTGGGCGTAAGATAGAAAAGAATGCCCACGATTAGTATCGCTGCTATAACGCATAATATTTGCAAATCCAGTTTCGTATACTCTCTATCCACCTTCACCGACATGCAGAACGCAAAAATGAATTCTCCCAGAATAAAGAAGGACGTGTAGTAGTGGGTTTGAGTGCTGAGCGCAGTAAAAACAATAAAAAATATCCAGTCTAATATTTTTCTGTTTCTGATGGCTCTTACCAAGAAAAGCAATGAACCGAGCATAAAAAACATAAAAAAAGAATATGGCCTGGCTTCCTGAGAATATAAGATGTGCACCGTTGAAAATGTTAATAATATCGCCGCAAGAATGCCCTCTTTCTTCCCAAATATTTCTTTTCCCAGAAAATAAATAAAAACAAGGGAAAGGATTCCTGTTAAAGCAGACGTGGCCCGGATAGCTCCTTCATATTCGCCGAAAAGCTTCATGGAGAGGTTAACCCCGATATAATGCAATGGGGGCATGGGATGCCCGTAAGCCAGCCTGTTTATAACCGATTGTATTGTCCCTCTTGAAAAAATGACCTCCGCTATCTCGTCCATCCAGAGGCTCTTCGCTGCCAATTTATAAATCCTTAAGAATCCGCCGAAGAGAATAAGACCCGCAAGAAATAAATACTCTGATGCAAACCTGGAAAAAAAAGATTTAAATCTGTTCATAGATCCTGAATAATATTTTTCTATAGAGCCCCGCGGCTAAAGCCGTGGTGCCCTGCCCTCGCATTTCCATCCTCCGAAGCAGTGCCACAGGAGGATAAACACATGGCCCTATGCAATTCACTTTTTATCCATTTTAATTATTCGCAAAATATATTTTTTCCCATTAATATTCGGATTAGACCCGTCTCCAGGAGAGATATAAAGATATCCTCTTGTTCCGCCTGTAGTGTATATCCCATGCCGGGTCTTTGTCCACAAGCCGTCAACTCTCTTTAGTTCATTATTATCTTCCAGCACTTTCATCTCACGCCCGTTTGGAACAGGGAACCTATAGAAATCCAGGATAAAATAATATATATCGCGGGCTTCCGGATTATTAGAATATCCTACCCATTTCCCTTTTAATTCTATTTCATTAATCCTCTTGTTTAATTTAATAATTTTAAATCCGGGGTTCTGCACTTCTCTGACATTGTTTCCATCTATACTGTTCCCCTTTATCTCTTTAATCAATTCGGCTCGTGAAAACAGCTTATCGTAAAATTCCGCCTTCCATTCTTCCTGATATTTCATATCCGCCAAAACCGCATAATCATATCCCTCGCAGGCAAACGGAAATATTTCATTCTGCGGCATAATAAATACTTCATAATTTTTGTCCTGAGTATTAAACAGCAGTTCGGAAAAAGCAAGTTCTTTTGCTATTGCAATTACACTGTTTGCAGGAATATTTTTTTTTATCCAGTCAGCCGTCAATTTATCTGTACTGGGATATCCCTCTTTCAAAAGCCGAAAATAAATCAAAATATCTCTTGCGCTTTGATTATTCGGTTCGGCTTTTAAAACTCTTTCATAAAAAATCCTGGCTTTATCAAAATCTTTAATAAGAAAATAATCATGCGCAAGCATTTGCAGTAAAGGTATCTCATCAGGAGTGCTCTTTAAATTTTGTTTCATTTTATTGATCTCTTCTAAAATTGAACCTTTATTATCCCGTATATAGTAAGCCGGAAGCCTGAATATTCTCACATCCATGCCCGCTCCTAACAACGAAGGTAAATTTTTTTCATATTTAAAATGCTTCACCATCCATTGAAAAAGGTGGGGAGTCATGTTTTCAGACGCTCCAAAAGAATATGTGTACCATACTGCCTGCGCTTCATTTTTGAAAAGCAATAAAGCTAATTCCGGAAGGGTTGTTACTTTTTTTATTTGTTCGGTTAATCCTAATCTATCCGAATAATAATCATATACGCCTCCATCAAATGCCCCTATTATAATATTGTCTTTAGCAGACATATTCTCTTTAATATATTTTATTCCTCCGCGGTAATCCTGCTTTTGTCCCGTATAATATTTTATCAGGAGGGGTACCTCAAACAGCGGCAATATCACTGCAAACAGTATAATTCCCTTTTCTCTTAAGTTTTTCGCGCAAACAATTCCGAATCTCAAAAATAATCTCTCTATCATTTGAACAATAAAAACCATCCCGTGAGCCATTATTAAAAAATACACCGGTTGGAGCGGGACGAAGTATCTCGGATTATAAAGCTTAAAATTTTCCAAAAAAAGTATAGCTGTAATCAGCGGAATAATGAAATATAAAATAATTAAAAACCCTGTTTTATGTCTGCGAATAATATTTTTGACTAGAGATATCGAAAGCAGCGCCATACTGACATAGAGCATACCCCCCAGGCTTATGTATTTTAATACTTCTTTTATCCGCAATCCGACAACCCCAAAAAGCTCCATCAGCGGAAGAGTAAAAATATACCCGTGTTCATATTTTTTGGCTTTGAACAAAAGATCATACGAAGGGGTAAAGTAATATAGCATTCCTGCTATAATCAGACATAATACACCCGCAAACAGCGTATTATCCATTTTGATGTATCTTCTATCAATTTTCAAGTAATAAAAAAAGGCAAGCGCCATTTCTCCAGCAATAAAAAATGCCGTGAAAAAATGCGTATGCGCGCTCATGGAAACGAATACGCCAAAAGCAAACCAGTCCCAAAAACGTTTCCTTTTGAATGCCCTGATCAAAAATAATAACGAGCCCAGAATAAAAAAAGTGAAGAAAGAATATGTCCGGGCTTCCTGAGAATAAAATATATGGACAGAAGAAAATGTCAGCAGAAAAGAAGCGATCAACCCTTCCCGTTCGCCATAAATTTCTTTCCCCAATAGAAACAGAAATGGAATTGATAATATTCCTGCCAGGACAGACGGCAGCCTTACAATAAATTCCGATTCCCAGAAAACCTTCATGAAAACATGTACCGCTGCATAATGCAGCGGCGGAGTGGCCTGATAATAAGCAACATGGCCGGGGATGGCTTTGAGCGGAGGCCGTGAGTGCATAACTGTTGCGATCTCATCCATCCAGAAGCTTTTCTGAGAAATTCCCCAAAATCGTAATATTGTCGCTGCCGCGAGTACCGCCAATAAAGCTGCCGGAAGCTGTTTAATAAACCGTTTCGCCATAAACGAGTTTTTGAACATACTATTTCCTTACTATCAAAATATCAAATGATTCTATAGGGTGAATATTGCTTATAAAACCTGTACAGTTTCACCAGCGACTTGATGCCGTCATCCAGAGTGTAGTTTATTGAAAAACCCAGTGCCTGAAGCCTCTTAAAAGATACATTGAAATTTCTCACATCCAAATCGCCCAAAGAAGAATTAATGATTTCGAAATGAACTAACTTCTTTATATGTTGCGCTATCTCGAATTTAGTCAAATTCAATCTGTTATCTCCCACATTATAAACCTTCCCTGCCATTTTTCCGCACTTGTTCAACGAAAGAAGATATCCATCGACTGCATCTGAAATATGAAGGAAGGTCCTTTTGGAATGTCCGTCAAAAATGACTACAGACCTGTCATTAACGGCTTTATAAGTAAAATCATTCACGAGAAGATCATTTCTCATCTTGGGGCTCACTCCAAAAATAGTTGCAAACCGAAGTGAAATCGAATTTTTTCTGTCCATAACTATCTTTTCTGCCTCATACTTTGTTTTACCATATAAACTGACAGGCTTAATATACGACGTCTCATCGCAATCCCCTCCCCCCTTGCCATAAAAAGAAGTCGTAGACGCATAAATCACCAGCTGACTGCTCTTTAGGCCTTTTACCAGCCGCTTCGTCGCATTAACATTTATAACCTGCGCCGAATGCGGGTTAGATTCACAGGCAGGATACCCGCTCACCGCAGCAAGATGAAATACAATGTCAAAACCTTTCAAATCATGCTCATTAACATTCCGGATGTCTTTCTTTACGACATGCAAATCAGGGTTTTCAACCAAATGCAATATTGATTCGTAACCATACATGAAATTATCGAAGATCGTCACCTTATAACCCCTTTTTAACAGCTCTTCCGTCAACACCACTCCGACATATCCTGCTCCGCCGGTGATTAAAATTTTCATGTCCCCTCCTGTACTAAGGCGCTAATCATTTAATCAAGTTTTTTTGCAAAATACATGATTTTCCAGTCTTTGCAATCTGCCCTGCTGTTGATATCATCCAGCCTGCTGACTGACTCTATTTTAAACCTGCACATATCCAGAACATCCGAGAGAACTTTGGGAGTCCATAGCACATGTATATACTCAGTTCTTAGCTCATCGATTATTTTATTGCCCCGTGTTATCTTAATAATATTTTCAACGACTGTTTTCTGGTTAAATAAATCATTTGTGACTTTTGAATTAACCTGTATTTTCTTCCCGTCATTGCACAGGATGCAACCGTGCTTATTCCGGGGAATATCTCTTATAGCCGCAACACCGTTCCAGCAGTCAAAAATAAACATTCCGCCGGAGTTCAATCTTTTATGGATTTCAGAAAAGAAGCCGATAAGTTCTCTCAGGGAATGAATATGGTTCACTACATTAAACATGCTGATAGCAAGGTCAAATTTATTTTCTTTTAGATGCTTTAAATCGCAGCAATAAAATTTAATCCTATTTTTAGCGTGCCGCTTTTGGGAAGCTTCCTTAATCATACTTTCGGATCTATCGACCCCTGTGACCTCATATCCTTTCTCTGCCAGTGCCAAAGAATGGGTGCCGGTGCCGCAGCCGACATCCAAAACCTTTCGGAGTTTCCTTTTCGAATACCTGTGAAATGCTTTGAGGACTAAATTGACTTCCGAACCATAATTCTTATTCTGATACAGGCTGTCATAGTACTTTGCAATTTTTTTTTCATACATGGTGAAATTCCCTGATTTTTTTGCATATATATTCAATCTGAGCATGCGTCAAACTGCAATACACAGGAAGCGAAAGGCCTTCGTCATAGGCCCGGTTTGATTCCGGAAAAAGAACATCCTCATATTTCCATTTACCGAAACAGGGCTGTCGGTGCAGGGGATAGAAAAAACGCCTCGTTTGTATTCCATTATCCTCTAAAAAATTAAGTAACCCTTCCAAATCCTTCCTAACCCTTATATTGGCCCTGAAAGGCACTATATTTGAATACGAGGTTTTCTCCTCTATGAATTCAATTTCCGAATCATCCTTCAGCAGTATTTTATATAAATCAAGATTCCGCGACTTTATTTTTTTTATCTCCTCAAATTTCTTTAATTGTGCTACTCCCACAGCGCACTGTAAATCCGTCATTCTGAAATTCATACCCAGCTCCGGATGGATAAACGTCCCGCTGTGCAATCTTCCCTGGTTTCTCAAATATCTCAATTTCTCATATCTCTTTTCATCATTGGTTAAAATAACCGCTCCCTCGCCTGTCGTTACTGTCTTGTCTGCAAAAAATGAAATCATGCCCACGTCCCCGATGGTCCCTGTATGTTTCCCTTTATAAAAAACCCCGTATCCCTGGGCCGCATCTTCAATAATTTTCAAATTGTGCTTCTTAGCTATTTTAAGGATCGGGTCCATATCAGCAGACTGCCCATACACATGAACCGGCATGATAGCTCTGGTTTTATCCGTAATCGCCTTTTCTATTAAACCCGGATTTATATTTAAAATTCCTCTTTCGACATCCGCAAATACAGGCTTTGCACCTGCAAAAACAATTGTGCTGGCTGAAGCATTAAATGAAAAATCTGAAACGATAACCTCATCTCCTTCTTTTATTCCCAATGCCAGCAACCCCAAATATAAAGCCAGCGTTCCATTATTCGCTAAGACAGCATACTTCGCGCCAGTAAATTCCTGAACTAATTTCAGAAACTCCGCACTGAAAGGCCCTTCAGTCAGCCATTTCCCTTCAATAACCTTTTTCAAATTTTCCAGCTCTTCCTTGCCCACCCAGGGTTCTAACTGGGGAATCTTCTCATTCATTGTAATTTTCTTCTGAACTTACCATAAGATTTTCATTAATTTTAGATAATAATTGCCGCTTTTGACAATACTATTATGAGAGTGGCAAGTAATAGTACAAAACTTATATGAGAACAAACCGTTTAAAAGCAAGCCAGGTTATCCGCATCAGCTGCCAGCCGTGTTTAAAGGGCTTGGTTTTCGTCTCTCCATAGATCCGCGGTTTATATTTGACCGGGACTTCGGAAATTTTTAAATTGTTTTTTACTGCGCCGAAGATGAGCTCAAAATCCCCGAACGGGTCGAAATCTCCCCATAATTTCATAACTTTTTTTATTTTAATATAATTTTTTTTGGATACGGCTTTAAAACCGCACAGGGTATCTGTAAACCGCTGACCCAGCATCGCCGTGAAAATATTTCCAAAAAATCTGTTCCCGAGGATATTTATGAGCGGCATACTGTCTTTTTCCATCCTGTAAATCAGCCGGGAACCGTTTACATATTCTCCATAACCATTTTCGTAAACATTCCATAGCTTTTTAATTTCCTCAGGAGGCGTGGTAAGATCCGCTTCTAAAAGCATTATAAAATCTCCTTTGGCTGTATCAAAGCCTTTGATAATAGCATCCTTCTGTCCGAATCCGTCCTGTACCAGCAGCACGATATCTTTTTCCGGATATTTCTTAATCACCCTCTGGATCTCTTCCCTTGTCCCGTCGGTGGAATGCCCCTCTACAAAAATTATCTCAGTATGCTTTCCCATATCGGGAATGCGCTGGACCAGAGGTTCAATATTTTCCTTCTCATCTCTGCAGGTAATAACAACAGAGGCGGTTAAGTCCTTCTGATTCTCAGGAGGCGCAAGCAATCGCGCCACTACAATCTGCATTAAGTCAAACCGGTTAATAACAGGCAATTTTGCCGCCAACCTGTTTAAAACAAAACTTAAAACAGGAATCCTTTTAGGAAAAAGCATATAAAAATCTCTTCTGATTACCTGATAGCCTGTTATCGTCAAAAAATTTTCGATATCTTCAGCCGAAAGCCAGTTGCTGATTTTTTCTGGCATTTTCAACTTCAATTTTTCTCCAATCTTTAAAACCATTTCCCATATAGGGTTATACTGCAGAATAATAATTCTGGTGTCGGGATTACAGTATTCCGAAATTCTTTTAAGCACATTCTGGATGTCGGCAAGTTCCCCTAATGTCCCGTTCAAAACAATATAATCAAACTTTGTTTTCTCGCCAATTTCATTTTCTTCAATATCCAGACAGAGAAAATGTAAATTCTTCTCGGGATGCTTATCTTTAGCTTTTTCTGCCATCCGCGGACTAATAGAAACACCTGCTCCATATTCCGGCTTTACGTTACACAGCAGATCGCCATTGCTGCAATTAAAAAATAAAACTTTACTCTCTTCCAAAACCATGTCCTTCAGCAAATATTCAATCGTATTATGATAATATGAATTCTTTCCAATCCACTTTTCAATCCCTTCCGCACAGCGATTATAATTTTTTATTAATTCTGATTTATCAATCATTGCGTTAATTTAATATCCTTTACAATCGGTTTCTCTTACAAGCAGGAAATCATTAGTTACTCTCATCCCTCATAAAATAGTTATTTCTATCAGTTATTAACTACCTTAAAAATATACTCTTTCCCATTGAAATTCGGGTTAGAACCATCTCTTGGAGAAATATAAAGATATCCCGGTGCACCTCTGGTAAAAAAAACTCCTTTTTCCTTATTGCTCCCGGGATCATATAATTCCTTAAGTTTTTTACCATTTTCCATCACTCCAATATGATAGCCATAGGGTATAGGTGATTGTATAAAATTAGCTTCAAAATAATAAGTATTTATTGCTCCCCGCCCATAATACTGAATCCACTTTCCATTCAGTTCTATTATATGATTTTCCGGCTTTGAAAAATCCCTATATATATCAAAGTCCCCTGGTAAATATCTGTACATAACGCTGGAAATATCAACAACAGGATATTTTTTTCTAAAAATCTGTTTCATTTCTTCTTCACTAAAATTATCCTGTAAAATATATCTCTTAAGCCATAGATACCTTTCCGGAAACTCTCTTCTCATTTTTACCAGGTACTCTGGAAAAGCCCCGCCTATTTGAGTTTTGAAATTTCTATACGGGCGTATCCCTTTTACTTTATAAATCCGTATTTTATCAAAATTAAATTCTGCTGATTTTTCAAAATACGGACTTTCTTCAAAATAGTGTGCTATAGACATCTGCCGATATGTAACCATAACATACCCTATTTTATCTGTCTTCAATTGTTTTAAAAGCGTGTCTTCGGAAATTATCTCAAGAGGAGCCTCTATGCGCATTAGATTGCCTGAAGGCCATATCCGCAATATTTTTCCTATCTTCTCTTCTGTTTTTTGTCCTGGAATAATACTATGTTCTTTCATCGCAATGAAGTCAACCTTTAAAAAAGTATAAAATTCTATAGCCACAAGCCATTCTCTCAGATACAAAATCCTCTCGCCGCTAGAAAGATTTTTTTGTATCCATTCTCCAGCGTCCTTTGAGTAAACATTAAATTCTCCGTCAATACCTATTTCTTTAGTTATCCCCAATAAATTCACTCCCCCCAATTTTTCTTTCAATAGAACTGGAATATTATCTCTCATCTGAACAGTTACTAAACAAACTGTAATAAGGCCGAGAATATATTTTTTTCTAATAAAATTCCAAAGAGCCCATAAGGTAACCGATAGTGCCATATAAGACAGCATATAAAACGTTAAAAGGTGTCTATTCTCCATGCCTTTTTCTTCCAGATAAACAAGAACGGGCAAATACAGCACCAACGCTATAAGAAGCGTAATATCCTCTTCTTTCTTTTTCTTAAAAGCTCTTATCAAAATATAAACATAAGAAACCGCAAGAAGAGGCGCGAAATTAAAGAAACGCGCAAGATATATTTTGTAAATTCTAAAAATAGCTATGCTATATTTTGAAATTATAGACGGAATTTCAAACCCTCCTGAATTTAAAGTGCTCGAAAACGGAGTTAAAAAAACCTGGATTACTGTATGCCGGATCCAGGTCAAAGGAGAGATAACAGACAACCCTTTCTTCATTCCCAAAATCACAAATAGCGGTAATATCAATAAAATACACAAAATTCCCAAACCAATTAAATTTCTTTTAGTCCGGAATTTCTTTATAAAAATAAAGAGCAAAAACGGCACGGGGAAAAAAATATACATCCCCTTAGTTAAATAACTCCCGCATAAAGCCAAACTATCAAGAAAAAAATAAATATAATTCTCTTTTTTCAACGCATTATACGAAAATAAAAGTGACGCCAATAAGAAAACCGGCAAAATGGGATCGACAAGAATTTGACTATACCACCCTGTTATTGACGCTGAAAAAAGAAATAATAACGCACTGTTAATCCCTGCCCACCTGTTATAGAGTCCTGCCCCAAAAAAATAAATCATTAAAATATTACACACCAGAAATAATCTAATAACAATAAGTGCGCTTTTTACAGATGCCCCGAAAATTTTAAAAGAGATTGCTAAGAACATGGGTAATATACGTCTAGGAAGCATTGCGGTTCGCCCTGTAGGCTCATGTCCCTGAGAAATATACAGCCCATGCTGCAGATAAGTTGCCGCATCTGATGTAATATAAACATTTTTTACTGGGAATAACTGCAAATAGGCTCCGGTTATAAATAAAATAACTAACCAGAATGGAATTTTAATTTTCTGAATTATCACAGATATGATATTAATCTATACTATGACCCAATCTTTTACACTATCACAAAACTTATACACTATTATTTGAAATTAATATAGAAACCAGATAATTCCCTAAAGATAGATAACCAACACAGCCTTTTAAAAAGGTATTAACTGCATCTTGAGGCGAACAGACAATTGATTCCCCGTGCATATTATAGCTTGCAGCTTCCCTTTCTCGCTATGTATATATTATTCATATTAAAAAGAAAATTTTCTTTCTTTATTTCCCTAAATCCGGTTCTTTTTAATAAATTCACCATCTCTCTCTGAGAAATTCCATATTTTTCTCCCTTCTTCATCCCCCGTTCATTTTGATCTTTATCCCACCAAGCAATTAATTTATGCCGAAAAATCCCTACAATGGGGCTAATCATTGTGATTAAAATATATCCGCCGTTTTTTAATACTCTATAACTTTCTTCCAAAGCCTTCTTGCTGTCTATAATATGATTTAAAATAGCTGCGAGGGTTATCGTATCAAAAGTTCCCTCTTTAAATGGCAAACTTTGCGAATCCGATATTACATCTACTCCTTCCCAGGCATATATATCCAATCCTATGCCACAATTGTTTGAATTACGATAGCTTCTCACTAACTTATTTTTTTCTCCACAACCTATATCCAGTAATTTTCCTTCACAACAGGATAATACTTTTTGAAGCCTTTCTTCTCTTAAACTCGTTAATCCAATTTTTGGGAGAAATTCATGCGGAAGCAGAAATCGCAGCGGCAAGAAAATTAAATCTAATACATTTTGCTTCTTTAATACCATAATGCCTTTATTATATCCCCTGTAAAAATAGCATTAGGGCCCACTTCACAACCTGCCCAACAACCCGCACATTTTTTAACCTTCCTGCGCAACTCTTCTGTTTTGTGATTATGCCAAACATTTCCGATTCCGGATTCTAACAGATTCCCGATAGTTGTCGAATCATAAAGACAAACAGGAATATTACCATTCGGCAAGATTCTCAAATGACTTTGTAATTCCACACAGTGCGGACGGGGCCGATTGAGGTCTTTTATAATCCTATTTTGAAATCCTTTTAAATAATATTTTTGTTTTAAAAGCTCAACAAAATTACCTTTTAATTTATGTGTTTTGATAAAACGGAAAAACTGTTCTACTGGCTCAATGTGACTCTTAAAATATTCATACTCATCTTTTAAATGATTGCCCTGATCACTGTAAAGAGGCGGCGGAAGGTAGGCGAAATCAAAATAGAGTCCAACTTCATGCCTTTCAGCAAGCCTGTAAACCTCTTCAAATTGCTCGATAGAACAATTTTTAGGATTTATCGTGTAATTGATTCCTACATTAAATTGATTCTCTTTCTTTAAAAGGCACGCTTTTATAATCGTTTTGACTGCCCTTCCATATGCTCCTTTCATGCCTCTTATATCATCATGAATCTTTTCATTACCATCAATTGATATCTTTAAATGCAATCTCGGATCTCCATATTTCTTTAAAAATTCTTCTATCTCATCTGTATAAAACCCATTCGTCGTTATATGAAGAATTTCCGGGTTTATTTTTCTCTTAATAACATCCGCTATTTTCATCAAATCAGGACGTGTAAATGGTTCTCCTCCTGTTATTCTGATATATACAAGAGAAGAAAGCCGTGAGAATACTTCCTCTATTTCTTGAATTGTCATTTCCGTTTCTTGCTTTTTTCTCCAAATCGAACACATGGAACATTGAAGATTACATTTCCAAGTAACAGCATAAGTGCAAAAAGAAGGCAATATTCTTTTGTTTAATTTACCAAACAACATATTCTTAGAAAGATTATAATAGGATTTCAATGACATCTTTAAATACACTTCCTATAATGCATTTTCATCCGTCTTAAATTGTTTATTTTTGAAATCTTAAGGAAGCGATCTGATCCGCGAGCGCACCGAAGAAAAATATCATAATACTCGAAAGGAGCAAAAAAAGCGCACCGGCAGGAATATATATTCTCACAAATACGCAAGAATAAACGATAAATAATATTCCCATCATAAAAAGCATAGCACTTACAGGGGCAAATATTTTAAACGGATTAAACAACATAATAACTCTGCACATTAAAAGTATAGTCTGGAAACCATGCCTTGTTTGTTTCACTTCGCTTTTACCTGCAGTTCTCGGTTCGGTAACTATTGGACAGTATTTTATACTATACCCCATCTTATACATAGCTAAGGTAATTGTTGTCGTGAAAGAAAAAGTATTCGGTAAAATATTCATAAATTCAAGAACCCTGTTTTTTTTAAAAACTCTGAAACCGGAATTAAGATCCTGAATTTTAAAGCCCGCTACATATTCCGCCACCCATTGCAATAATTTTTTTCCAGGCCTTCTAAAATATGCGCTCTGAGAACTTCCGCTTCTTGCCCCAACTACCATATCATACTCATCAATAAAATTGACAAGTGTTTTGATATCTTCCGGATTATGCTGTCCATCAGCATCCATTATGAGTATATTTTCATTCTCCGCATTTCGAATGCCCGTCTTTAATGCCGCTCCGTATCCTTTGTTATATGGATGTTTTATTAATTTTACTGGATATTTTTCAATAACTTCTCTACTTTCATCAACAGAGGCATCATCAACTACAATAATTTCGCCTATATAGTCTTCTTTCGATGCATCTATTTTTTTCAATAAAGCCTTTAAAGTGCTTGCCTCATTATAAACAGGGATAACAAGAGAAACTTTTTTACAAGTCATGTTTCATTTTCAATAAAATTAACTCTGAAATTTATATTATACTCTATTTAGCACATCAAAAAAACATTTTCACAGCCGGCATATTTTTAAACAATGCCTATCTTTCACTATTCTTGTTTAGCTGGGCCAAATTCAAAACAGCGCTCATTATCAGCAGAGGAAATCCGCCTAAGAGAAGTCGATTTGCGCTGAAAAACCAGTCAGGATTTTTAATATACGCTTCTTGAAATGCTTTATAAAAGAAGAGATACGTAAAAAATAAGAATAGCGCATAATAACATACTCCATTTTCAATATATCCTTCTATTTTATTCTTGGAAATTAAACAAATTATAAAAAAGACCAGCATGGCAGGGAATACAAACCCCCATTTCCCTGTTTTAAATATTAATAGCCCATACATCCTTAAAATATTCCATGCATTCCCCGGTTTTAATAAAACGCCTATTATCGTTACCGCTGATATAAATAACAATCCGCTTTTTAGTAAATATTTTTGTATTATTTTAAAATATGTCTCTTTAATTGTTATACTCGCCATAAATATACTCGGAATAATTATAATCTGCCCGACTGAAAGCAACAGATCCCCGCGCTGGAAGTGTATAACAAAAATATACCAGGGATATGCCAGCATACTAAATGGGAGCAAATATAATATCCCTTCTTCTTTTCTTTCTATTTGCAAAAAATAGAGCATTAAAACAACGGAAGAAAACAACAACGTTTCTCTTCTTGTTAATAAAAATACGGAAAGCGAAACCGAAGATATCAATATCCAGCACATCTTTTTTTCGTTCTGATACATACACATTGCCAAAAATGCAATTAAGAAATATACGCTCGCGAACAAAACAGTGCCCACATAAAAAGAATGGTACACATAATTATATGTTGTCCCAAGCATCAGCACCCCCAAGATAGTTAATCCGGTTTTAAATATCGTTTTTATATTATAAGGTTCCATGCTTTTCCATAAAAAATACCCGAATAATCCCAAAAAAGTCAGCGATAAAACCGGAAAAATATTCCCTAAATAATCATTTTTTAAAAAAACTGACGCGGAAAGGACTGCCGGAACAGCTATCATCGTATTTTTTATACCGGGTAAAACCTTTGAAAATTCTCCATATTCTCCGATATAGTTGCCGTGTAAAATATACAAAAATGAATCAGGCGAAGTATTGACAGCATTGTGCTCTGTTATTACTGCGGCAGCGATTCCAAAAACCAAGAAACCCATAATTAATTGTATGATTTCCTTCAGTTTCAACCGCGTTTCTCCTTTGATTTTAAAATATTTGTAACCCGTAATAATCAGCAATACGATTATTATAGATATTGAAAATAGATTAGCGCGAATAGGGAGAATTAAGCTATACACCACTCCAAAGATCCATAGAGCTAATCCCATAGGAAATGCCATCAGAGATATTAATAACAAATCACATCTTTCTTTCCTGAAACTAACTGTTACAGACAAACCAAGCAAATATAAGAGACAATAAAAAGCGATCTCTCTGAACATTAAAATTTTATGTGCTCTCTAAACCTGAAAGGCAAAACCAGAATATTGTCGTAGTATTTAAAAACAGCGAATTCATGCCCTTTCAGGTCCATTTTATTTATATCAATAAATTGATATCTGTTCTTTTTTGCGGGATAAAAATATTTCAAATAGCTATTCTTACGGAAATATTCAAATTCCTGCTCTATAAGCTGAAAATCGTATTTTCTATAAGAAACCTGCGACGGATATAAAAATCCCAGGGCTATATCCGAATCAAAACCTCCCATAACCTGACCCAGAATATCTTTCTCCGGCAAAATCAGTTCCTTCATATGTTTTCCGTATACCTTTTTAGAATAATAACACAAAACAACCCCGTCAGAATAATTATAGTGTGACGCCCTGCATAAATTTGCAAAATCACCTCGTTTAGTAAAAAACCAGGATTTAAAATAGTTTTTATAAATATGCCGAATATTAATGGCAACAATTATCCATAATGGCAATACGATCAAATAAAAAATTATCTTTTTTATTTTATCCATGAATAATTAATTTCTGATCCGGTTTTCTCTTATCTTTGTTGAGCGCAATCCCCAAAACAAGCCAGAACAGAATTGACGGAACATATGCTTCATTTAATTTTTGCGCTGAAAGGCCTAAAATATACGGCATTACTCCCAATACATAAATTTTATTCAATTTAATAACCTTAAGTAAAATATACATATAAATCAGCACAAATAACCCGCATCCTATTATACCCATTTCTCCTAACCAGACATTCAGCGAACTCCCGCCTGCCACATATTCATTATGATAAGGAAAATCGTCTTTGTAGATTTTATAAAGATAACCTTCCATTTTTTCCGAACTCCTTGATGCATAAGACCCCGGACCTCCTCCGGTCCACAATAACCCGTTCTTCTTTAATAATTCTACTGTATACATTACGAAAGACAGACGGCGAGCTCCGGCACCTGGCTTCAATACCTGTTTCTGCTGATTCAACAGATAGTTAAATCGGAACGTTGTGCCAGTTCTATAAGTATAAAACCAATAAACTCCGCCAAAAATACCCAGAATTGCAGCAAAATAAACTATCTTTTTAGCCAATGAAAGCCTGCTGATCAATATTAAATAAAAAGCAATCGTGACTGCAAAATAAAGTATTGCAGACCTGGCGCTTGTTAAAACTATTATAAATAACGCCCCAAATAGAAAATACCTGCTCTTCGATTTCCATATAGAAGGTATCGTCAATAGTAATGCATAGGCTAATTTATGAGAACCGTTGACTTCCAGACTGCCATTCACAAGATCCATAAACAGCATCTTATGGTCCGCTGCCAGAGAATATAAAATCTGCATCCCCACAAAGATAAACTGAATTTTTAAAAATTTAAAAATCAGCGCATTGTACTTTTTCAGGATATCATGATCCCTGCATTTATAAATAAAATAAAAAACAGGAAAGTACCAGAAGCTATCCCTGATAAAGAAGAAATAATTATATTTTAAGACGTCTATTTTTAAAATAAGAATTTGAACAATCCATATAATCAAAAATAACCCCGTCAGAAAGATTATTGTCATACTGCTTTTTTTTATTTTTTCAAAGAAAGCATCTTTAAAGATCAACAAGAACAGCCAGAGAACCGCGATATCATCTATATATCTCAATTTATAATCTAAATACAGAGGATAAACCGTCAACACATTTTTAAACAGTGCAACAATAAATATAAAGAATATTAATCTATAAATGCTTTTTTCGCCCATTTTAGTTGCACAACTCTGATCATATTTTGTAAAATCGCCAGGTTACTTCTTTGCTTCAACATATAAACTATCTTCAGATCTTATCTCCGATTTTTCCAAATCCGGCGTAACGCCTGTTTTAAATTCTTTTTCGGAAACTTCGCGAAAACCGCTTTTGAGCAGCGCCGATTTTAAAGAAAGAAAATCATACATCCATCTATGGCCATATTTTAAAGCTCTCCGTTTTTCCATCTCATAAAAACTCCTGGCAAATTTAATCGATATATCCGGATCAGATTTTTTCGCATCCTGCTGAACAATTTGATTATTATCATTGCCTGTCTCTTTGAGATTCCCCGCATAATTTTTTGCAATTTTAAACATATCCGGACAAACAATCCTTAAAATACCGCCGTCTTTCAAAACACGACGGCATTCTTTCAGGAATTCTGCCGCTTCTTCATAGTAAAGATGTTCGATCATATGCGAAGAATATATAAAATCAGCAAAGTTATCCTGATATGGCAGACCCTTTGTAACATTGCACCATTTAACGTTTTTAAACTCGCCAGCTTTATGTTCTTCATAGCGCTCCTTTGTAAGTATCCCGATACGGTATAAAATGTTTATTATAATCGGATATTTCGCTATTAACGCATGGGGGGTTTTATCAATGTTAATCCAGCCATCGACAGGATA
>Ga0208373_1001604_pt1 | contig 29124 bp, 26 predicted proteins | sample RifOxyC2_FD_184036 | JGI IMG/M metagenome (GOLD analysis project Ga0208373, IMG submission 184036) | Soil microbial communities from Rifle, Colorado - Rifle Oxygen_injection C2 (SPAdes) | ecosystem: Environmental > Terrestrial > Deep subsurface > Rock core/Sediment | place: Rifle, Colorado... | reverse complement strand
TCCCTAAATCTTTGACCTGCTCCTTGGTAAACATTCTTTTGCTCATATGTTTGTTTGTTAATTAATTATATTTTACCAGATACAAAAAAGTAGACACTTTTGTGTCTACTTTTTGGGGTACGGATCAACTTTACGCCGGGTGTTTTAAAAATCTATTTTTTATTTCACTATCCCCTTATTCTCTATATTTTTATTTGATACGGAAAATGGCATTGTCACATAAAAAATACTACCCTTTCCGGGAAGAGACTCAAACCAAATGCGCCCTCCTGTCTGCTCAACAATTGATTTTACCATGTAGAGACCAAGTCCCGAGCCGTCCTGATCTATTTTTCGGGCGTTATTCGCTCTAAAAAATTTCATAAAAATTTTTGAACACGCTTCGGGCGGAATTCCACATCCCTGATCGGCTACGCTGATAAAAAGTTTATTTCTATTGCCGGATATTTTTAACTTTATCATTTTTTTATTACGGCTGTACTTAATCGCGTTGGAAAGTAAATTTTGCAAAATAATCGTTATGTGTTTTTCGTCCATATTTATTCTGGGAATGTCTTTACTAAAATCTTTTTTAAGAAATATTTCCTTATCGCGAATTTGAGGCAGAAAACCATGAATAATATTATCAACCAGCAACGGTATATTTATCGATTTGGGAGTAGCGGAAAATGAGCCGGAATCCAAACGGGAAATATTTAAAAGCGAGTTAATCAGTTCTCTCATTCTCATACTGCCTATGGCTATTTCTTTCAAAAAACCCTGCTGATTTTTGCTTAATTTTTTGCAATGTTTATCTTCCTGGAGCAGTTCAACATACCAGTTGATGGTTGACAGAGGCGTGCGCAATTGATGAGATGCCAAAGAAATAAATTCGCTTTTTGCCCGATCGATCTCCACTTCTTTAGTGCTGTCGCGAAAAATCATCGTGGCTCCGACAACTTTTTTGCCGGAAAAAATAGGGGTAATGTTCGCGCCGGTGGCAAACATATCCTTGCCACAACAAACCAAATAGAGACAATTTGGCGGCGCGATGACGCTTTCTTTGCCGGTTGTCAAAGCAACGGTGATTGGTGAATCTTGAACAACAATGGGTTCTTTGCGACTATTGAATAAGTGTATTTTCTCGTGAAAAAAAACATCCGGCATTTCTTTTTTTCCAAAACCAAGCATTTCTTCGGCCGCGTCATTCATTAAAATGATACGACCGACTTTGTCTACGGCGACAACGCCGTCTCCAATACTTCCCAAAATCGCCTCATCTTTCGCTTTTTCATACTCCAATTTTATCCTGGCGGCCGCCAATTGTCTTTTGAGCAAATTGATTATGATGCTCGCCATAATAGCCGCGATTAAAAAAGTCAATATCCCGGCCAGGTCGGAATAAAAATAACGGGAAAAATTAAAAGGATAAAAAAGGAGATAACCTCCATAAATAATAATGCCCAGAACGGAAAAAATGTTGTCCAAAGGGCTGTTCGCCAAAAAAGCGGAAAAAATAATTAAAATTAAAATTATCGCTTGGCTGGGAATTTTTACTCCTAAAAAATCCAAAAATTCAAATAAAAAAACCATTGCCACAACGACTAAAAAACCGCGGATTGTTGAAAATATTTTCATATTTGAAATTGCTAGACCTATTTAATTCCCAAATTGCTGGCGGCGACCACTCTGATGAAACTCCAAGCTTTAGTCTCTCTTTCTTTATTTTTTATATTTTTTGAATTTGCCAGTTCCACCAAATTAATCTTAAAAATTTTTTCATATTTTTCACGCGCAAGCACTTCTTTCTTTATGGAGCGTTCAACCGACATAATTTGACTGCGATAAGCAACTCGTTTTATCACTTTCCATTCTTCTTCGGTTTTCGGTTTGCGCTTAAAAAAAATTTGAAATTCGTTGCTTTCCACGACTTCTTTTTCGCGCGCGTAAAGTTCCTTGCCCAATCTCGGAAATTTTTTATCAAATGTCCTGCGATCAATGGGGTCACCCAACGCGACAGAGGCCATCGCCTCGGTTACAATCTCCGCTTCTCCCTTGTTTCCATTCGCGCTAACAAAAATTTTATCCCCCATGACGGCGACCATGTCGTCAATAAAACCCTCCATCCCTCTTTCCGAACAAATAGCCGGATTGATAACGCTTACAGCCGCCAAAACATTGGTTAGGGGATCCTGCAGAGTTTTTTGCAATTTAATGCCGATTTTCTTTTCCAATCTCCTTTTTATCGCCGAAGACAATTTTATTGTCCGAACCTCTACTATCGCCTCGCCCATTTCCAACACTTCCGCTACTTTAGTGGCATCGGCCAGTTGTTTAGCGTCCAAAAAAACCAAATTCTTTACATAATTGACAATTATCGGTTTGGCAATCTTGGCGGCCTGGCATTTGGAAAAATCAACAAGCATCGGGTCAATCGTCAATGGGTCCGCCTGCCTTGGATTGACCGATGATCCTTGTGGCGACGAGACCTTTCCCGAATCGCTTCCTCCTCCACCGCCACCGCCTCCACCGCCACCGCCCGGATTATCCGGCATTGTTGACTCCGCCGGCAAAATATATAATCTTGTTTTTACCACTTCAATGTCATCCGCCGAAACAATTCGTATTTCGCAAAACAAAACAATAAAACATAGAGTAATTAAAAATAATTTTTGGCGATTAGAGCTATTTTTATTTTGAAAAAACATAAAAATATCAAAAAGATGAGAATTGCCAGCAGAAAAGTTATTATGCGGTTGGTCTATTGACCTGCTGTTGGTTTAAGCTCGCTTTACGCAAGGGCTGAAACGGCAAAGTAAAATAAAAAGCGCTACCACGGCCGATTCCGTCCGATTCCGCCCAAATTTTTCCCCCATGAGCTTCAACAAAAACTTTTGCCACAAATAATCCAAAACCAAATCCCTCCACTTGCTTTTGCGCGGTATTACTGCCACTACGTTTAAATTTTTCAAAAATTGATTTCATTTCTTCCGGCTTCATTCCCCTGCCCGTATCGCGTGCCAGGAATAACGCTTCTTTGCCGTCATTCTCAACCCGACAGACAATTTTTCCTTTATCCGTATATTCTATCGCGTTATTGATTAAATTTACGATAATTTGCCTCACTTTTTCTTCATCTAGGTTCATAGCCGGCAATGGCGCGCCACCGCTTTCTTCAAATGTCAATAGTAATTTTTTAGACTCGGCTTTCGGTTGAAATTCATTTACAACGCCCTTGGCAAGGCGGACGAGATCGCATGGAGTAAAATTATATTGATTTCTCCCCGATTCAATGCGCGAAATATTTAAAAAATCATTAACCAATTGAATTAATCTTTCATTACTCTCCAAAATTTTTTTCAGAATATCCGACTGTTTCGGTTTAATTTTTCCAAAATCGTTATCCAGCAAAGCGCTGATGCCTATTTTTATAACCGTGAGAGGAGAACGGAGCTGATGAGAAGCAATCGAAAGAAAATTTGTTTTTGCTTGATCGAGTTTATACAATTTTTTGTTCAAAGCGGATAATTTTTTGCTTAAAAATTCCACTTTTTCCCGCCGACGAACCTCGTTTAAAATACTTCTGACTAAAAGTATGCTGAATAAAATAAGAATTAAAAAAATAATCACTTCCAAGACCAACTCCGTAATATCGCGAGAGAAAAAGATTTGAACGCCGGTAATAACAAGAACCGCAATGACAAGCAATTCTACTCCGATCATGCGAATATTCATCAAACGATGCTTGACTATGGCTATGGCTAAAAAAATTACAAAAATAAGAGTGAAAACCGGTCCAAGCCAGAGAAAACGCCACTCGTTGATCCACGGCGAAGGCAAAACCAAATTGAAAAATGTGCCTGACCCGCCGGCTAAAAAAACTCCCCAAAAAATATAGTTTAATCTTTTTTTTTCCAAACCCGCTTCCTTTTTGCGTCTGCTTCTTATAATTACCAACGCTCCAAAAAAGAAAATACTGAAATAAAGAGCAAAAATAATATAATTAAACGACTCGGTTATAATAATTTTGCCACCATGGTAAACCGCGATATCTCTCACTAAAAACCACGGCCTCGTAAGGAGGATGCTCATCAAACCGACGACAGCCGATATAATCGCCCACCCAAAAACAGGAAGACTGATGTTGATAAACAAGAGACAAAATGCCAAAAAAGTCAACCCGATAAATCCGGCGGCCACATACGAAAGACGCAACCACAATAAACAAATTTCCGATTGTCCGGATGTCTGAAACATCAATATGGAAAATGTCCAAAAAATAATTGAAAGAACAAAGGCGCCAAAAGCGAGATGGGTTTTGTCGCGAAAATTCTTGGAAATTACCATCCCTCCTAAAAATAAATTGCAGAAAATTGTTAAGCCCAAAACAAGGCTTTGCAAATTAAACATAAAATAAAAATAGGGCGACTGTATATTGAGTAATTATACCAGAGGTCGCCCTTTTTTCCAAATTTTTTTCCTCCACGAAAAATAATAATTTATATTTTTATTACTGCTACGCCCCGAACCCCGGGAGCGCCCACGACGGAAAGAGCGACTAGATCGCCCGTCGCGAGCTCCCCGTTTTTCAGGGCTTCGTCCAGCATTAGTCCGGTGACTGACGCGGACGAATTTCCCCAGATGTCCCCTCTCACGGGGACGACCTCTTCGTCAAGCCCGAGCGCTTGACGAACAAGCTTCACCGCCGGGGGAACGGCCTGGTGAAGAAAAATCCTTTTAAACATTTCGGGGGAATATCCCCCGCCCCTCAATTCATCAATATTTTTTGTCATGGCCGCGGGATACTCCCTGGCCACGGCCTGGGGGTCCATCAGAAAGAGGTGGTCGCCGATGTTCTCCTCTCTCGTGGGACAAGCCACCCCTCCGGCCGGATACTGGACCAGAGGCGACCCTCGGGTCGCGCAAAAATTGGAATATAAAATTCCCCGTGGGGGATCCTCGCTTTCACTGTTTTCAAACAGGAGAGCGACGGCGCCGTCGGCGAACATCAACGCCGACCAGAGCCCTCCCTTTTTCTCAATATACCTCCGCCAACCTCCCGCCCCGAAAAACGGGGAAGTCAAATTTACCGCCGAGACTAATATTTTTTTCCCGAAGGGAATTTTTGTCGCGTAGGTTGCGGCGAGATCCAACGCCTGCACCAGTCCGGCACAACCGGCCTGGACCTCAAAAACCACAGCCTCTTCTGGGAGGCCCAGCTTTTTCGCCGTCGCAAAAGCCGTTCCTCCCAAAAACGGCTCGTCCGGGGTGCAGGTGACAAGGAATAATCCCCCGATGTCACCTGCACTCGTCTGGGTCTCCTCCAAGACCCGACGAGCGAGTGTCCCCACCGCCTCCGAAGAGCTCCTAAACCCGTCGGGAAGGACGGGCTCCAAATCGGGGATCGTCACGGCCAACCGCCGTGAAACTATCCCGGTCTTCGCCCCGACCCATCCGTGGGTCTTTTTTTCCTCCAGCCCGAGGGCGCGGGCCAGATCGTCGCTCGAAACAACAATTTCCGGCATCCACGATGCCGTTCCTACCAACTTCAACATTTTCCAAACCTCCTACACTCATTATAGCTCAAAAAATTCAAAATAAAAACAATAACTGTGGAGTTATCCACAGTTATTGTTTTTACTGAATCTGAATCTCTTCTAGTTTCCTCCGTCAACAGCCACGATTGTGTTAGTGCCGGTGCAAGCTCCTGATAAGCCGGTGGAGGGAATATTGATTCTCCAGTATAGTTCATCCGTAGAATCAGCTTGTCCGCTAGTGGCTTTTGCCAGATTGAAAGATGAAAGATCTTGAGAATCGTCATCTAGAGTATAGGTCATACTCGCATAAGCAGTCTCGGCCACCGTATCAAATTTTTGCTTAGAATAGGCAATTGTCCCGTCCGTGCAAGTCATGTCTGTGCCATAATAGCTGATATCCAATATCTTATTACCCGTATTTTTAACAGTCAAAGCAACATCAGCCGAGCTGGTCGCTCCAAGCGCCAAAGAACCGTAATCAATAGCGGCCTCTGTTAAATTTAGAGCGGCTAAAGACGCTAATTCCGCGGCATTATCACTCCACGATGAGTAACCCTCGCCATCTTGTACTTTTATAGCACCATTCCAATTTTCTCCGGAATATGTGCCTGTATCAGTCGGCTCGGCATAATAAGCAAGATCAACAAGGCAACTCAACACACCGTCCACATCTGTCCCGCCGTTACATCCGGTAACAGTGCAGGCGAAATCCGCTCCTGACCCAGTGCCATTGGTCATAGTTATTGAGGAGTTGGTATAGCAATTATTGCTATCCGCATTGCAAGCATTGTTGGACACTACTCCGCTACGCCCCAAATATACAGAAACCTTTCCGCCATCGGAAACCTCGTCGCAACCGTTATTATCGGTGTATGTTCCCAATATCTCAACTTGAGTGGATGCATATTCGGCCGGACTGATTTGGTTTCCGCCGTTAACAGTAGGGCCGGCAGAAATCGTCGGCAACTGGTTTGTAATGTCAACTTCGGGCAGGGAATCGTCAGCCTTTGATCTTATTGTCACAAAGAGCAATATAATCAACAGACCGGCGATCCCGAGTAAGAGGCCGTATAGGCCATAATTTTTTTGTTCGCTTTCCATCATAATTTTTTGTTAATTAGGTTAATATCTTTGAATTATTTTCGACCTTTTGCTTTGGTAAAAAAGGTTTCTTTTTTATTTTGGCAAAATTTTCACTTTGGCTTTGGCGGCATCTTCCCCTTCGCTTCCGGGAGTGTTGGCGATTGAAACATGCGATTGCGCCGTATTTGCATCATCGCTGACTGCTTGCGCGCGATTATTGGTACCGACAAAGACAACCGTATCCGGCTCGCTCGGCATAACTATTTGCGGTTGCGGCCAAGTTACCACCACTATTCCGACAATCAAGGCTAAAAAAACCCAGACTGCCCCTAACACTATTGGTAATTGCTTCATTTTTTCACCTCCCTTCCTTTTTTTAACGAGATGATTGCAAAATTATCTCAATCTATTTTTTTCTTTTTTTAAAACTTTTTGAATTTGTTTTCTTCTTTCGACGGGAATGGAAAATCGCGATAAGAACGGCTGCAATAACCAAAAAAGCTCCGGCTAAAATAATTATCATCATTTTTACATTGCCGACTTTTCCAACATTAAACTTGATATTTTTTTCGTCTGTTTTCTTTATGCCATATTCAAAATAAGCCTTAGCCTGATATTCTCCATTATCCTCCGGACGAAAAGTAATCGTGAACTTCGCTTCGCTTTTTTTAATAAGGGATTTTTTTTCCGATTTTAAAAGATCTATCATTTTCCCGTCTTTTTCCAATTCAATCGCCAAAATAGACTCTACCGGAACCTCGCCGGTATTTTTTAAAACGGCGTCAAATTTAACCAAGTCCCCGGGAATAAACTGATTTCCATTGGTTGAAAAACTTACCAGCTCCGCTGTTTGCGCCAATGTCCCAGCCGGATAAACGACAAAAGATAAGTTTTCCTTTCTCAATATTTCCTTATTATTGTCAAAAAAAACAATTTTTCCCTTATACCTGCCTTCTTCCGGTTTTGATTGCAATGAAACGACCACTCTGCTTTCCGCGCCGGGAGCAACGGCTTCCATCGCTGTTTTTTCAATTTTCTCTTTAATAATATTGGTCTCATCAGTCTCGTCCGCGAACTCAAGCTCAATATAGTCCGGCTTTGCGTCAACATTGCCGTCATTTTTTATCCAAAAGCTGAAAACAATCGGCTCGCCGACTTCCGACTCGTAAATTTGCGCGTCTCTTATTGTAAATTCTTCCACTTCTTCGTTGGTAACGCTAAAGTTAACGATCGCCGCCGCGCCGGATAATGTTCCAACTGAATTCCCCGCCGCGCCGGAATCGGTTTTGGGCATAGTCCCGGCAAAAACAACTTGCGCGCTGTAATCTCCGGCCGGAGCGTTTTTCGGTTCAATGCTAAAGGTATAAGGAACTTTTTTTTCTCCTTTCGGTAATTCTATCGTAAGCTCGCCCAAGACAATGTATTTGGCTCCTTCTCCCGAAACTTTTACCGTGTATAAATCGGTGTTAGCCGGATTGGCGCGAGAAATAAAAACAGTCTTTTCCACTTTTAAATTGTTCGCGAGGTTCTTCGCTTCTATCGTTGAAGGAGTTACCCCGACAGCCAACCCGTTTTTCGCGAAAAAAATAACACCAAAAAATATTAAAAAACCGATCGCGGTAAAATTTAATTTTTCACGAATAAAAATGTAATTTTTTTTTGCTCTCCTCATAAAGCATTTTAAAATTTTATAAATTTTATTTTACTCCGACTGTGTGCTAAAATATTAAATATGGTTTGGCAATTTGCGAGAAATCACGAATTAAAATATTATAACACATTTTTTTTCCTTCGTTAATTATTTTTTTATTCAACTGTGGATAACTTACCGCATACATATATGTTTAAACTTTTTTTTCAATCGCGCCGCAACATCTTTGTCTCCGCGCTTCTCGTCGCCATTTTCGTACTGGCCGGCATCTTGTTTTTTCTGCAATATCAAAAACTGAAATGCGCTTCCGTCCCATTGGCGGAAAATAATCTGATCGGAAGATTTGTCGTCGCCCAATCGCAAGATCAATCGGAGCGCGATCTTTCCATTTTTCGCCTTAACGACGGCAAAGAGGAAAAAATGCCCGGTTCTTGGAATTTTTCTTTTTTATCTCCCGGTGAAATCGCTTTATTCGGCCATTTCAAAGAAGAGCAAGACAAACAACGCTTTTTTACCGTAACGGAAAAAGGCGGCGTCCCCAAGGATATATCCTCTCTTCCCGGCCAGATAATAAACATTTCGCAAAATCTCGGCGGAACCTATTTTTTAATAGAAGGAATAAAAAATATTTCCGCGACTGAAGTAAGGGAAGAGACAAAAGAAAAACAAGCGCGGGAAACATATTTCTGCGTCAGCGAAAAATTTATTCCAAAAATAGAACCGTGCCGGCAGATTTTCGGCGATATTTTAAAAGAATACGACACGGAAAAAAATTATAAAGTTTTTTGGAACCAAAACAAGCAACGCGAACTGATAATTGAAGAATCCAGCGACAACGGAAAAATTTACGCCTTTGACCCGTGGGAGCAGTCACCTATGGAAACAACTCGGGAAAAAATATCCGAACCGGGGGAAGGAGAACAAGCTCTTTCTGCGATGCGAAATTCACTTGACCGCAAATGGATGTCTAAACATTACGAGATTAAACGGTGGGCATATCTGACTAAAATTTTTGACCGTTCCACCGACAAAGATTATTATTTTTGGCTACCGCCCAAAAACCAAATTGTTTGGGTATCATCGCAACATATCATCACGACTAACGGCAACACCGCCTTTTTAATTGACATTTTCAGTCGTAAAAAAAGCGAATTATTCAAATTGCCCGGAGCAAAAGATAAAATTTTCAGTTTTTACTAGACCTGTCGCGCAATAATCTTTCGTTACGAAACGCGGTAATTTTAGGATAAAAATTTAGAAAAACGACGATGTTTATCCACGGGATAAGCGGAGGAGCTTTTATAAATTTTTAGCTAAAATTACAAGTTGCAGTAGAAACGATTATTGGGCGACAGGTCTATTCAACGACAAACTAGAAACATCGCGATGGGGCAACTTAAAAACCACCAATCCGACAATATCTGATCTGTGAATCGCTCCCCAGACGCGTGAATCGGAACTGCGTGGCCGATTATCGCCCAAAACAAAATAATGATCTTGTGGGATCACCCACGAAACCGCGCCTTGTTGAGCCATAAGCTTGGTGTAAATTCCTTGGGCCAAATACGGCTCGTAAAGCGCGGCGGACTCCGCGGAATCGCTTGCGTCGTCGTCTTTTCTGTTTTCAATAAAAACCTTTCCCCTCCTTATCACCACGGTTTCTCCCGGCAAACCGATAACTCGTTTGAGTATCAATTTTTTGGCGCTCAAATCCAATAGCTGAACAACATCGTAACGCTCCGGCTGACGAAAAAGATAAATAAATTTGTTTATTATAAAAATTTGATCGTCTGAAAAGTTCGGCTCCATGGACGGTCCGTCAACTTTTCCCGTATCAAAAATAAAAAATTTGATTGCCATTAAAACAACCAAAAATGTAATAATTATCCCCGTCGCTCGCGACAAATATCGCCAAAAAATTAAAAAAAATGTTGACTTTTTTTTTATGAACAGCAAAAAAATTTTGTAAAAATTAAGATGCCGTGATAAAATATTATTAAGAGAGAAAAAAAAATTCACAAAATATATTGATTTTTTATGCGCAATAATTTTTTATACGGAATACTGGCTTTGGGAAAGGATATTTCTCTTTTTCTTTTAAGCCTCGCTCTCAATAAAACTTTTATCGGTTTTGTTTTCGGTGTTATTATTGCCGTAATAATCAGTGGTTTGGTTATCACAAAAAATCCAAAACACATTCCTCTTATTTTAAGATATTCATCCGCGGAATGCTTTGAAAAGATAGCTAAAAGAAATAAAAGCGGAATCTATCAAATGGCTTTTACAAATTTTATTAAGATATATACTCGCGTCAGAACTCTTTTTTTTATGGCTTTTATCGCCTTCTGTGTCACAATCGCCACCGTTCTTTTGACATTCAAACCGTAAAATTATTTTTCAATGAAAAATAATTTTATTTTTTTTACCAAATCAATCAGCGAAATTTCCGACTTGACGCAGTAATCAACCACTTTATAATCTTTTGTCCGCTTAATGTCTTCTTCCTGACTTAAATTGGTTAAAACTATCACCGGAATGTTTATCCCCTTTTCCGCGAGAGACGCGAGAAGCGTAAAACCGTCCATTTCCGGCATAATTAAGTCCAGAATAATTAAATCAAAAATTTCTCCTCCGAGAATTGTAAGCGCCTCTTCGCCATTTGAGGCTATTTTTATCGTAAAATTGTTTTGTTTTAATTTGCATTCAATCGCCCTGGCCATCGGTTTTTCGTCCTCAACAATAAGAATCTTTTTATTTTCCATAATGCCATAATTTTTTAGAACTATTATACATTTTTCAAACCTTTTTTTGATAACTTCAAAAGAGTCTCCACCCTTTTTACCACATCTTGAGGAACAAAATGAGCCTTAATTAAAAAATCTTCCGCTCCCAAAGTAAAACCCTTTTTCACATCCTCGGCTTGACCGAGATTGCTTAATAGAATAACCGGAATTTTTTTTGTTTGGTTAAGTTCTTTCAGTTGAGTTAAAACCTGAAAGCCGTCCATCTTGGGCATAAGAATATCCAATAAAATAATATCGGGCAATTCTTTTTTTGACACCTCCAGGCCAATTTCTCCGTCCAACGCGGTAAAAACGACGAAACCTTCTTTCTTGAATTTTGCGGCGTAAATATCGGAAATGAACGCATCGTCTTCCACCAATAAAATTCTGTATTTTTTACTTTTTGAGTCGGACATAATCGTAGTATTTTTAATCTTTCTTTTTCTATCTCGTCACACTGATAGTCGCTCCTTGTTCCGCGTCCGGCGCGACAACAGTGATTCGTCCATTGGCGCTTCTTACTATTTCGTAACCGGCGCCATTGACCGATGAGCCTGTGGGATCAATGGGGATTGAAACCAAATATTCTTCGTCCGTCGTTAGAACGCTCAAATCAATTAAACCCGCGCACGCGCCACCCATTCTGCAGATCTCCGTCTGAACCACACCAATCGTCGCCGGAAGCGTGCCGTTATTGTCAATTGTATATTGATATACTCCATTAAGAATAGTGGAAACATCCGCGCGTCGCTGGGCATTGCGCGTATCTCCGAGCTGTTTACTTGGATTGATCGCTAAAATAACAATACCAGCCAAGATGGCTATGGCGGCGACAACCAAAAGAATTTCCAATAAAGTAAAACCTTTTTGATTTGATGTTTTTTTCATAATGATGTTTTTTCTTTTAAATTTAAAAATAAAAAAATTAAAAATCGTCTTTTTCTTCCCACGAGGTTACGCGAATCAATGGACTGATTCTGTTGATAATGATTTCAACTTTTCTTATAATCGTGTCAACCGCGCCACTCGCGGTTATGGAACGATTTTGCCCTCCGCCGGTAGTCACCGTATAATGACATGTTCCTCGTCCGATAGCAAGATCGCCGTTGCCGGTAAATGGAGTAGAATCCCTTATCTGTTGCAAAGCCTCTTCCGCGCAAGCGTTTGCTAGCGCTTTTGCTTGGTTTGACTGCTCTATTGCAAAACTAGTGCGCGACGATCCAACGCCCAAAAGAATAACAGAAAAAACAACAGCCGTTCCTACTGCGCCGACCACCAAAATACTCATTAGCGCAATATACCCATCCTGTTTTTTATTATACCACAATTTTTTTAAAAAAAACATAGTAACAAATTTTTATGGCTGGCGCAAAGATGCCGATCCGATAAATGTCTTTGAAAAATCGTATTCGTTTTTGTTCTCGGGGTTTATATGCGTAAGCGTAAATTGAATACGAATCGTTCCTGGAGTGTCGGCGCGAGAAAGATTTTGAAAATCAAGCGCGGAAGCGATAACGCGGGAATTTGTGAGCGGTACGGCCGCGACCACGCCTTCTTTAACGCGAATAGCGCCGCCGAAAAGATCAAATATGGTTGGATTATTGTTGATAATATAGGTATTGATTGACAGCAATGAAGCGCTGGCGCCTCTCGCGGGAGAATTGATCGCATCGGCATTGCGCGCCGTTTGCGTAATCATCTGCATCGCCTGCAACCCCTGTTGTTCCACCTCGGCGACAGTTTGATTTTTTATTTTTGACTCTAGAAGAGTTTGCAAAAACAAAGAAATGGTCAGGAGCATCACTGAGGAAATGGCAACATATAAAAGAAGCTCTACTATGGTAAACCCGCTTGAATATTTTATTTTATTTTTTTCCATAATTATTGCGGAGCGAAAACAAAAAATTCTTCCGCATTTCTGCTTCCAACAGCAAACGCGCGATCCAATGTTTCATCATAAGCGATTCCGTTTAAATTATCATTGCCGGCGGTATTTATTGAACCAAGAACGGAAAGCGCCGCCGGCGCGGAAACATCAATAACTTGAAATTCTAAACTATTGTCGGCTGTTGCAATATATATATAGGTATTATCGTTGCCGAGATTAAGCGCGACATCATTGATCGTCCCTGACGCGCTAATTAGACCGATTTGCGATGGCGATGTCGGAATTGAAATATTGACGGTGTAAAATATGCTTCCTTGCCCAATAAACACTGTAGCGCCGGCAATAGCTATGGTAGTCGCGTCGGTATTTCCGGAAAGGTTGAGCGATCCGGCAAGGCTCGGCGAGACAGGGTTAATAATATTTATCACCTGTAACTCTTGACTGTTACTTCCTGAAGCGACATAGGCGTAATTTCCGGAAACAACCGCCTCGTTGGCCACTGCCCCCAAATTAACCGAACCGAGAAGCGCCGGAAAACCGGGAACATTAACATTGATTATTAAAAATTCATCGTTTGCGCTGCTTGCCCGCGTCAAATATGCTGTTTCTCCAACCTCGTAAACTCCAAGAGCATTAGCTGTCCCCGGAGCGTTATAAACGCCAACAACGCTCGGTAAAGACGGCGTTGCCACATTCACAATTTGTAATTCTTCGCTATCGGAGCTATTCGCGATATAGGCATAATCACCGGATACAAAAATATTTTGCGGCGTACCGGAAAGAGTAAGCGATCCGACCACCGAAGGACTGGCCGGAATGCTCACATCAATCACTAAAAAATTTACGCCTCCGTTGCGCACCAGATAGACATAATCGCCGGATACTTGCGCTTTGATTCCATCGTTAGCTCCTGACATGTCAATGCTTGCCTCTTGTATTGGAAGCGCCCAATTGCCTATACCATTCGCGATCCAATTGGAAAGGCGAGTGACAAGAGAAACCAGTCCCGTCCTCTGCGGATTTTGTTGCCATGTAACATTTGCCGTTACATTTTTTCTTTTTGCGTCAATTGTGGAAATCACAATTTGGCGCGTAAAAATATCGCTTTCGTCCGACGAACCGGACAAACTCCATTGATTGTCAGCTATTATTAATCCGTGTGTTCCGTCAATAAGATTGGCAAACGCCGAATCGCGGATATTGCGCGCCGCCTCCAATCCTTCTTCGGCAAGCATCACCGCTCGAACGCGGTTGCCCGCCAAAACCGTCGCTTCTTCGCCGTAAAGATACGCCCCCACAAGCGCGGTTGCCAGCAACACAAAGACGGCGCCGGCCAGTATTATTTCAACCAGATTAAAACCTTGTTGAAAATATAAAAACCGACTTGATTTTAGTTTTCTTTTTCCGGCTAAATACAGCATGTTAATAGTCAATCATTCCCTTTGAATTGATAGTAATATTCTTTGTCTCGCCGGCGTTGGAAGTAAATACAATCACGCCCGTTGTCTGCGGCAAACCGAAAAATTTAGAAAAAACTATTTCGGAAATTCCGGAAATAGTTATATTCGCGGGAACATTAAACGCTTCATCAAATAAAACATCGCGGGTGATATAACTCGCGCCCTTAAATACGGTTATTCCGCCATTTTGCGCTTTAATGCCCCAGCTGATATCTCCATCAACCGCTTCTGAAAGTATTTGCGCTCTGCGCGCGCTCTCTACTGTCTCCACAACCGCAATATCAAGATCGTTTCTTGTCTGAAATGATTGATATACTGGAATGGAAATACTCGCAATAATTGTAATCGTCGCGATAGAAAGCAATACTTCCAGCAATGTAAATCCCCTCATATTAAACCCACTGCGTAATAACTTTCGTCGCGAAATTTTCAGATTTTGAGGAAATTTTGGCATAAATTTTTGAGGCAATATGATTATATTGGCAAAAAAATTAGGGCAAAATTTGCCAAAAGATGGAAATCGTAGCAGAAAGGTTATTACGCGGTGGGTCTAAAGATTATTGCGTTTTTAAACCGCCGATAAGACTGTAAATTGGCATAATCACGGCTAAAGCCACTATAACCACTCCCATCCATACAATAACAAGCAAAATCGGCTCCAAAATAACTGTCAAATTTTTTGTGGCTGTTTCTATTCTCGCCTCAAATATTTTGTTTATTCGCAAAAATGCTTCCGGCAGAGCGCCTGATTGTTCGCCGGCAATAATAAGCTGTTCAACCGGCTTGGGAATATAACGATTTATTCCTTTATACAATTTAAAACTTTTTTGAAAAGAGCCGCCTTCTTCCACGCTCTTTCTAAAATGGCGATATAACTTTTGGTAACTGGAAAAAACAGTCGCTTTTTCAACCGAGTCAATCGCTTGAACAATCGGCAATCCCGCGCGGAGCAGTGTTCCAAGCAAATAACCAAAACGAGCCAATTCCATTTCTCTGATGAGTTGTCTTATTCCCGGTATAAAAAAGAAAATTTGTTGACCGATAAATTTTGTTTTGGGCAAGAAAAAAACAAAATATATCAATATCGCCAATATGCCAAAAAAAGACGGAACGGCTATTGAACCGTTTTCGCCGAGAAATGTGCCAATAGATATCAACACTTTTGTGGCTAATGGCAATTCCATGCGAAGTTGAGAAAAAACCAAGGCCAGTCTGGGAAGAATAAACCATGCTATGCCAATGCCGATAACAATTGTCAGCAAGAGAACAAGCAACGGATACATCATGGCGGAACGAACCCGTGAATGAAAAACCCGATCTTTTTCTTGTTGAAGACTGACGACTTCCAAATTCTCCGCGAGCTTTCCCGACTCCTCTCCGATCCTAACCAGAGAAACAATGTGCGGAGAAAACAAACCGGATGATTCCAAAACTGTCCAAAACGGACAACCGGCGCCAACCTCTTCTTTCATCCAATCTATCACCTTTCGCATTTTTTTTGATTTTACTTCTGCCCGCACAGCGTCAAACGCCGAAATAATATTTATGCCCGAAGCGACAAGAATACTAACATTTTCGATAAAATAATCCTTATCCTTTCCTATAATAATTTTGGAAAATACATGATTGCCGACTAATGGCGATAATTTGGAAATACTGCTCATGAAAATGTACCAATTAATAATAATTTGTCTTGTCTGATTGTCTATTAGACCCACCGCGTAATAACTTTCGTAGTGAAATTTTCAAATTTTGAGGAAATTTTGTTATAAATTTTTGAGGGAATATGGTTATATTGGTGATAAAATTTAGGGCAAAATTTACCAAAATATGGAAATTGCGGTAGAGGGGTTATTGCACGGTGGGTCTGTTGGACTTAATATGGAGGCTCGGCGACGCGCAACAATTCTTCAATTGTTGTAATGCCGTTTTTTACCTTCTCAATGCCGTCTTCGAACATAGACCGAGACCCCTGGCGACATGCCAATTGCCAAATTTGTTGAGTTGATGGATTTTTTAAAATAAATTCCTGCATTTCCGGCGTAATGCGGATAAATTCAAAGATCGCCGTCCTTCCTTTGTACCCGCTGTTTCCGCACGCGGCGCAACCCTTTCCCCCATAAAGAGTAAACTTTTTTCCGTTGCTTCCAAAAAATTTAAACGCGCGACTCAAGCTCGGTGAAGAAAAATCTTTTTCCGAAACGACAATGCTATGCCGACAATGCTCACAAATCTTTCGCGCCAATCTTTGAGCGATAATCACTTTAATGGTGGAGGCGAGCAAAAACGGTTCTATTCCCATATCAAGAAGACGCGGTATTGCCGTAGCCGCGTCATTGGCATGAAAAGTGGAAAGAAGCAAGTGTCCGGTAAGCGCGGCATTAACCGCAATCTCCGCCGTTTCATTGTCGCGAACCTCACCGACTAAAATGATATCGGGGTCTTGCCGAACTATGGAGCGCAATCCTTTGGCAAAAGTTAAATTTGTCTGAAAGTTAGTTTGGATTTGATTGATCCCTGATACTTTATATTCAACAGGGTCTTCAATTGTCATAACATTTATTTCTGGCCGATTGAGAATTCTAAGCAGCGCGTATAATGTTGTTGTTTTGCCGGAACCGGTAGGACCGGCGACCAAGATCATGCCAAACGGTTTTTTGGATATTTCCTCAAGGATTTGCTGATTATATTCCGCTAACCCCAAATCATTTAAACTGAAACCTCGCACATAGGCGGCAAGCACGCGAAGAACTATTTTCTCTCCTTCTATGGTTGGAACCACTGAAACGCGCAAATCAACCGTTAAATTGTTTTTTTCGTAACGGATGGCGCCGTCTTGCGCGACAAAATGCTCATCAATGCGAAGATGACTTTGAATCTTCACGCAATTGATAACATTTTCATAATGTTCTTTCGGGATACGTCCCATTCCCCGTAAAACTCCGTCTATTCTAAAACGAATCGCTGTATCTTTTCCTTGAGGCTCAAAATGAATATCCGATACTCCGTCCGTAAACGCATCCGACAAAATTTGCTCAAAAATTTTAGGTGCAACTCTTTCCCCTTCTTTAATAATTTTTAAAAAACGTTCTTCCAACGGTTCTCGGTAATAAACAAAAACGGAATCAATGTCTTCGGACAAGGAATAGGCAATGGAAATTTTTTTATCGGGAAATGTTTTTTTTAATTCTTCAAATAACCCGTCGGCGAGAGGGTCGTCAGTTGTTATTGTAATCTCTTTTTCTTTTTCAAAAAAAAGAACCACTCTGAATTTTTCCGCAACATCCCGAGGTATCATAAGCACTTGCCCGCTTGAAAGTTTTTTTGAATTAAGGTCGGCGTACGGCACTTTAAAATATTCCGCCAATGCCTGTCCCAATATGTCCTTAGTGATTAAGCCTTCCAAAAAAAGATATTCAGTAACGAGGGTATTATTATCTTTAGCAAACTTTTCGGCTTTTTTAACATTCTCGCCGGTGACATAGCCCCCACTGATAAGCATTTCTTTTATTTTTTTATCATCAATACCCATGTTTTTAATTTTATTAATAATTCTTTTTTTTCGCGTTATTTTACCTGCCCTTTTCCTTCCGCCATCGGATCCCCGTCTAAGTTTGAAGTAAGCGGTAAAACCATTTTTGTAATTGCTCCATTGGTTGATTTGTCTTGAGCCTGCAAAATTGTATTTTCGGTCAAGGTGATTTGTTTCCCTTTATCGGCTTCAACCGGCGTCGCAGTCACTTCAAAATTTACCCCAACACTTCGCACACTCGTCGGCATTTTGTTGAGAGTCCACTCAATCTTGCGCGTCGCCTCATTATATTTTATCTCGCCGGAGCCTATATCGGTTTTGTTGGACCATTTTACATTTGCCGGCAAGGTCGCGACAACCTTTATATTTTCAATTTCGTGAAGCGAATTTGAAACTTTCCAAAAAATTCTGTAGGTAGTTGTTTCTCCAACTTTTGGTGGAAGAGAACCGCTCCCAACAGCGATATTATCATCATTGAAATATCTGGCCTCCGCCCCCAAAGCAACATCGCTATTGATTTTTAGATTGATTATATTTCCGTCTATTTTTTCTTCTTTGACTTCTCCGCCGATTTTACCAACCTTTACCGCAGCTAAACTTTTTATTACAAAATCGCTTACCCCCCAATTTCCAAAATCAACGGACGGTCTTACTTTTATTTGAAAATTAATCGCGCTTTCCTCACCCGGCGCTAGCTTCGCCAATTTGGGAATCTGTTTCTTTGTCCAAGTAATTTTTCCTTGCCTTATCGTTGGAGAAATTTGCGTCCCGACAATGGTTCCTTTGCTTGAATCTTGCAAAGCTGACCAATCCAAAACCATTTTATTGTCTCTTGAAGTTGATTCAAAAACCATCTCCACTTCAACATCGCCAAGCTCCGCCTGTTCTTTGTTTTTAAAATTAATTGAATAGTTTAAGGCGTCGCCAAAATTAACACTGCGATCGTTCGCGTCCCCGTTCATAACTAAAGTCAAAAGCATTGCCCCTTGCGCCACGTCAAGAGAGTAGGTATCTTCACTTTGAGGAGCAAAATCTTCGCCGTTAATAAAACCAACTTGCGCTTTTAATTCTTTTTTTCCTTCCGCCGCCGGCCCAAAAATTCCGGAAAATTCCATTTCCGCTTCTTTTCCGGCTTCTATTTTAGAAAAATCCCAGCTGTTTTTTTCTTTCTCTCCTTCTTTAACTTTAAAAGAGAAATCGCTTGGCGCGGTAACTAAAATTCTTACATCGGTTAAATCTGCTGAAGAAATATTTTTATATTTAATTTTAAATGTGGCCTCTCCTCCCGCCAAAACTCTCGTTGGACCGATAACATCCATTTCCAAAGATGATTTTTCCATTTTTGTGACGGCGGTCGCCACCTTTTGAAAATCGGAATTAAAATTACCGGGTTTATAGGAAAAAATAGCCTGCAAAGTTTGCAATGAATCAATTTTTCCCCTTAAAATTCCCCTAATCTTTATCTCGCCGCCTGCTCCCGGAGCAAGACTTCCCAACTGCCAAGATTTTTCTTCCGCGGGAACGGGCGTCGCTTCCGTAAAAACAAAATTATCGGGATAATGTATTTCCATTTCTCCTTGCCCCAGTGGCACCTCTTCGTTGTTTCCATATTTAATAATATATTCTACCTCGTCCCCGCCCGCAACCTTGTCGGGGGAAGTAATTTCCAAAACAACTTTTTCGCCGCTAAAATTCTGCCCATTACTAAAAAATAAAAATCCCGCCCAAGAAAGAACCGCCAAAGTGGCAAAGAATACCGCAAAACCGATTAAGGCTCCCTTGGCTCTATTTTTTTTCTTGTGGTAAATTTTTGACATATCGGGGAGTTCTCCATTGTTATCCGCATAAATTCTTTTTAGATCATCTCCTATCGCTTTTTTACTCCTCCCCCTTTTTTTTATTTTTTTTGACGGAGATCGGTTTACTCCTAAAAATTCATCGAAATCAATATCTTCATCTCCCTCTTTTTTTGATCTTACTCGTGGCATAATTTATATGTTGAAATAATTATAAAATCTGTTTTATTTTTTTGTAAAACCTAATAAATAAAATCTATCCGCGTCTAATTCGTTCGCCACTGTCGCCGAAGTTGCGCTAAATTTCATATCTTGTCCGTAATACCATTCCGCTTTTAAATTCTCTCCAAAATTAATCGCATCGGTAAAATTTATTTTTGTTCCGGGTTGCTTTTGGACAAGAATTTGATAAAAACTTTTTTCTTGACCGCCGGAAAATTTGTCGCGTAAATCGGAAAGCCAATTGTTTTGCGTTTCAAAATAAGAAAATTTAAAAGGCAAAATATATTCCAGAATAACCGTTGCCGTATCCCCGGGATCAACTTGAACCCAATTGGCAAAAACAGTTTTCCCAAATTCTTGGCTTATCCTCGTTTTGGTCGCCTCATCAACAAAAATTTGGCTTTCTGAATTTTTCAAATCGGGATCAATAATATAACCATCGCCCGGATTCTCAAACAGCTCTTCCGGAGGCGCCTCAAAACCTTCGGCGTTAAGCAAAGTGCTCCCCGCAGGGGCATAGACTCGCAGGTAATCAACATTTCTCATTCCGGTGAATAGTTGACCTTTTTCTCCCGAGTGCGCTCTTTTTATCGTTAATTTATTTTTAATATATCCATCTGGATCAATTGTTGTTTCCAAAAAAACATCTTCTTTGATAATTTGATCCGTCTTTCCTCCGCCCAAATTGGAATGGACGATCATTAAATAGTCGGTTTTCTCGTTGACTGATTTTATTTTTCCGCCCCAATCAAGATTCAAAATTTCGTGCTCTATCTCCGGAAAAACGGAATACAAAATAATATTTCTCTCGCCAAGCCCTTTGGCAAAAATGGATAATATTTTTCCAAAATCCCGCGGACTGCTCTTGAAAATTTTGTCCAACAACAATGGCGCCATGTCGCCGATAATTTGCTTTGGCTTATTCTCTTTTCTATCATATTCAATTTCTACGGACTTTTGAATCTCTTCTATAAAGTTATTCGCGTCAATTGTTTTATTGTATTTGGGAAGCGTAATCGGCCCGGCTACTTCCAAAAGATCAACGATCAAGTCTGAATTAATGGCAACAACGCCGTCAATTGTCGGCCCGCCGCCCTTTTCATAAAACCATTTTATCTTTTCGGCGGATGTTGGAAAATCCGGAAACCAATTCGCATCTTGAAGTTCCCAACGCGGATTTATAAGAGTAAGCGGTTCGGGAGCAACTACTTTTTCTTTTAAAGATCCCCTGAAGTCATACGACCCGCCACCCGGAACTTCTATTTTTGTAATTTGCCCTTCATTAAAATCAACCAAGGCCAGACTTCCCATAAAACCGCCGGTCGGTCTCAATTCTCCCGTATTTTGAAAAACAAATAAATATCTTTTTGACGCCTCATCTCCCAAAAATTTTATCATTAAATCGGAAATTGAAATTAATTTTTTAAAACTCCCGACAAGGTTCGGCAATTTCTCTTGAAGTTTTATAAAAGTCTCTTGTTTATCTTCGGGAATCGCTTCTCTATCCACCAAAGCCAGCCTGTCTCTGACCGCCGCAATATCGGGAAGCATTTCGGATAGCTGATCTCTTAATATTTTTACCTTTGGCGTCAGTCTTCCGTCGCTCTCATTTTTAGTAAAAGCCGCCAAACTGTCCAATAAATTTCTTCCCACCAAGGAAAGCTTCTCTCCGGCAAAAAATAAAGCATCGCCCGCTTCCAGCTTATCCCCCTGTGGCAAGGCCTTGGCTATTCCGGCAACAATAAAATTTATTTTATTAATCTCGCGTTGGGCAGCTCCGAACGCTCCGGCCGCTTCTTCCAAATTATTTGCCGCTCCGGAAAAATCAGAGTTGGCAATCTGCCCACCACCCTCAACCAAGCTGGCATAAGCGTCGTTTGCTCCGTCCAAAACTTTATTTTCCGCCTTTTTCAAAGTTCCATAATAAGAAAAAACTTGAAAAGGGGAAATTAAGACAAAAGCAATAAGACCAAAACCGACAATTTTTTTGCCATCAGTAAAGGATAATTTTAAAAACTTAAAATTATTTTCAAATTTTATGATGTTTTCTTTAAAAGCCGGCGGGATTATATTGATTTTGGAAAAAAATTCTTTTGGGGATTTTAAAATAAAAACTGAAATTGATTTCAACCTAGTCAAAATTTTTCCGGATTCACTTATTGTAAAATAAAAAACTCCTTGCGGCGCCTTGACGCAAAATTCCTTTATCTTTCTAAAAGACAAGGCCAGTCTCGCGCCCCAGCTCAAAGAAAAATTCTTTTTAACGACGGGAGCCACCATTGTTTTTTTTACTTCCGACTTTTTCTCTATTACCTTCACCGGCAAAACTATTTTTTGCGTTTTCTTTTTCTCCGCGACAATTTTTCGCAAATCTAAAATATGCAAGGACGGTTCTGTCCTAAAAATTCTTTCGCTCCTCGCCTCCTTCTCCTCTTCTTTCTTTTCCTTCTCCATCTCCCGCAACACCGCCAAAGACGGATCAACGATTTCCTTCTTCACTTTCTTTTTTGCTTTTGACGCAGGGTTCTCCTCAATTTTCTCCTCATTTTTTCTCCTCATTTTTGTATATTTCTAAAGTTTTTTTCGCGAGTGTTTCCCAGCTATATTTTTTAATCTGCAAAAATCCTTTTTCGGATAATTTCTTCCTCAATTCTTCATCAAAATAAACAAGCTTTATCTTCTTTATTATATCATCTTTATCGCGAGGATTAAAGTATATTACCGCATCTTCATAAATTTCCTCTAAACAAGAGGAATTTGAGGCAACAACGGGCAAACCGTAATTCATTGCCTCAAGCCCCGGAAGGCCAAATCCTTCAATAAGCGAGGGAAAAACATAAAGACGCGCTCCGCGATAAAGATCAGCCAAAACCGCTTCACTGACGAAATCGGTAAAAATAATCTTCTCTTTTTCATTCTCGCAGACCATTTCTTTCAGTCTTTTGTAAAAATAATCTTCCTTGCCCACAAAAACCAATTGGCAATCAATAGCCAAATCCCTATAAATTTCAATTAAAGTTTCCAAATTCTTGTGTGGATAAGCATTGCCGACATAAAGAATAAAGGGCTTGGTAATGCCGAGCTTTGCCAGACTTTCTTTCTCCGGAATTTTCAATTGCCCGTGCTCAACCCCATCGCAGGCTTCGTAGGCAACTTCAATTTTCTTTTCTTTGATCTTAAAATATTTAATTATCTCCTTTTTGGTGTATTCCGAAACTGTTAAGATTTTTCGCGCGCGCCAAACGGCAAACCAAATAACGAATTTATACGCCAAATATTTTATTTTATAAACGATCGGCTCTAAAGTTGTCGCTCGCGGAGTCGGAAATTGCAGGAGAATCAAGTCGTGAATAGTGGCGACAAATTTTATTGGACAAAAAATGGGAATATTAAAATGCGGGAAGTGCATCAAGTCAACTTTTTCCTTCCAGATCGCCAGAGGCATCATAATCTGCTCTTTAAAACTGTACCACTTGTAATCTGCTAAAACTTTTTTGAAATTAGAAAACTTGGGAGCGTAATAATCCCAATTTTCTTTACGCAAGAAAATAATGTATTCATTTTGCGAGCCTGCCCCGCATGAAGTAGAGGTACTTTTTTCTACTTCACTACACTTATTATCTTGCGTTTCTTGCCCCGCCGAGTTCGTGAATTTACTGAAACTTCGTGCGGGGTCTATTTTCTCCAAGTTCTCCACGAGCCGCTCAACATATCTCCCCAAACCCTTGCTTACCGGCCCGAGAAACCTTGCATCTATGCCGATTTTCATACATTAAGTATAACAAAAAATCACCTTGACATCTACCCCCCCAGCTATAATTATGGTAAAGGTCGAGGCTTTAAAAAATAAAAACATATAAAACATGGAAAAAAATAGAGGAACAAATTTACAAGAGACAATTCCTGAAAGTCGGGAACTTTTAGAAATGTATTTTGATAGCCTTGAGGCTATGATAGAACAACTCGTCAAGTGGGGGTTTAGAAGAGATTCATTTAAAATTGTTGAATACCCAAGTGCAAAAGATCCTCGTTACAAAAGAAGGCTTAATATGGAAGATAATGATTATGATTCTTTGGACGAGTGGGATACAAATGATAAGCTACGTTTTAATAACACTGCAAGAGATTTAATTTCGGGTAATTCTTTACCTGAAAAAATAGATAGAAAAAAATTAGTTGTTTGAAACTCGTCCACATAACAATTTAAAACCGTTCTTTTGCGGAACGGTTTTAAATTTCTATAATTTTTTTAACAAATCCACAACCTCCCTCGCGCACTTCTCCCAAGTGAACTCCGCCACTTGTTTTTTCTCCTTTTCCCTTATTCTCTCGCGCAAATTATTGTCCGTCAAACATTGATAAATGGCCTCGGCCACTTCTTTGGGATTATTGGGGTCAACCATTACGGCGGCATTGCCCATAACCTCCGGAATTGCCGAGACCGAAGAAGTAACGACGGGCGTCCCCGAAGCCGCCGCTTCAAGCGGAGGAAATCCAAAACCTTCGTAAAAAGAAATATAGACAAAAACTTTGGCTAATTGATAAAAATAAAATTTATCTTTTTCGCTGACATAATTTATAAAACGAATCTCGCTCCCGTATGGGCTCTTTTTAGCCTTTTCTAATATTTTTTTATAAAGCCATCCGTACGGCCCAACTACGACAAGCTCGTAATCTTTAACTGCCTCCCCTTTTTCACTTTTTAATATCTCAAAAGCCCTTATTAATCCTTCAATATTTTTTCTCGGCTCAATCGTCCCCACAAATAAAATAAATTTCTCCGGCAAGTTATATTTTTTTCTCAATTCTTCTTTTTCAAAATGATTCTTCGCGATTTCCACTTCCTGAATCGCGCCGGAATAAATTACTTTTATTTTTTCTTCCTCCGCCCTATACAAATCCATTAAATCTTTTTTTGTATTTTCCGAAATAGCGACAATCTTATCGCAATTTTTTATCAATTTTTTGGGATTGATAAAAAAATGCCATAGTCGCCTTTTGAAAGAAAAAAAATAGGGAAATCTTTCAAAAGATAAGTCGTGGACGGTGATAACTTTTTTTATCTCGGGCGAGAGGGCAATAAAATTTATATTGGGGAGAAAAAATAAATCCAGTTTTTCGTTTTTTCCTGCTTTTTCCATTAGTAACTTATCTGCTTTCGGCCAATTAAAAAATCTTAAGCTGAAATTAAAAAGCTTATTCGGGTAATGGAAACCTCCTAAATGGATATTGGCTATTTTTTTCCATTCCTCGGGGATAAATTTATCGGCATCTTTAAAAGAATTATAAAAAAGAAAATAATTGTTTTCTTTATCTACCCCGTTAGAAATCCGCTCTTCAGCCTCGGATATTTTTTTAAAAACCAGCCCATTATGATTAATGGGACTTCTAACGGGGTCTATACTAAAAATGGCGTCTAAGAGCCTAAAAGCATACTCTCCGACGCCACTTCTTTTCTCTTCCAAAAGTGATCTTATGTCAATGCCGATATTCATAGTTTAAGGTCATTGCGAGGAGCGACCGCGTGTCGCCTTAGCTTTAGCGGTGGCGCAGGTACGAGCGACGAAGCAATCCCCTTCTTTAACTAAATAACTGGGGGATTGCTTCGCCCCAACTAAAGAGTCGGGACTCGCAATGACAGAGCTATTTTAGTTGAAACTCTCGCCAATTATCTTCCACTAAATTTTTTATTTTATTTTTAAATTCCGCGACATCGAATTTCTTGGCATGTTCTCGTATCTCTTCGGGATTATATTTTTCCGGTTTGAATTTTATTATCTCATGCGCCAACGGCTCCCACCCCTGATGGTCAAAAAATTCTCCCGTCTTTCCGGGGATGACCGTCTCAAGCGCCCCGCCTTTATTGTAGGCGAGTACCGGCCGGCCGGAAGCCATCGCTTCTACAACCATCATGCCAAAATCTTCTTCCTGCGGATGGATAAAAGCTTGGCATTTGCCATAAAGTTCGGCTCTTTTTTCCTCGGAGACTTTTCCTAAAAATTCTATATTGGGCTTGGCCATTTTCTTTAATTTCTCTAACTCCGGCCCATCGCCAAAAATCTTTAAAGGAATATTTAACCGATTAAAAGCCTGCACTATCAAATCAAATCTTTTGTAAGCAACGAGGCGTCCTCCGGCTAAAAAATAATTTTCTTGAGCGGGAAAAATTCTGAATTTTGAAACATCAATCGGCGGATAGATCACTTGGCTTTCCTTGCCATAATATTTGGCAATTCTCTTTTGAACGGTCTTTGAGTTCGCAATAAATTTATCAACCCTCCCCGCGGCCATTCTGTCCCAAACCCTAAGCCGGGGCAAAAAGAGAGATACGATAGATTTCACAAAACCGCTATGCGGAAGCTCTTTTATGTAAAGATGAGAGTCCGTCCAAAGATAGCGAGTGGGAGTGTGGCAATAGCAAAGATGAAGCGTCTCCGGTCGGGTAATTACCCCCTTGGCAAAAGCGCTGGAATTGGAAATAACCACATCATAATCATTTAAATTATATTTTTCGGTGGCAAGAGGCATCAGGAGCAAAAACCATTTGAAAAATCTTACTCCGCCGGGAAATTTTTGAATGAAAGATGTTTTAATATTGCCCTCAACAAAATCTTTATCCATTTTTTCCTTATCATAAACCAAAGTAAAAATCGGCGCTTCGGGAAAAATGTTTTGGAAGACTTGCAAAACCGCTTCCGCTCCTCCTTTTTGAACTAAATGATCATGAATTATGGCAACTCTCATAATGATTAAACGTTTTCCGCCTCTTTTCGAAATAAAACAGCGAAGGGAGTTTTAAATAAAATATATAGATCTAATTTTAGCGACCAATTTTCAATATAGTAGATATCCAGCTTAACTTCTTCTTCAAAATCCAAATCGGAACGACCGGAAATTTGCGCTAACCCCGTAACGCCCGGTTTGATGATTAAAACCTTTCTGTGGTGTTTTTTATATTTAGCGACTTCTTCCGGCAAATGCGGACGAGGACCAACTAGACTCATTTTTCCCGCCAAAACCAAAAAAAATTCCGGCAGTTCATCAATGCTGAAACGGCGAATAAACTTTCCCACTCTTGTCACTCTGGGATCATTTTTTATTTTAACCAATGGTCCTTTTCTAAAATCTTGTTCGGCCAATTGCGCATAGCGAAGATTGTGAGTTCGCGGTTTCATGGAACGAAACTTAAAATAGTTAAAGGGTTGCCCCTCTTGGCCCACTCTTTTTGGATTTGAATCGTCGTCTAATTTCCAAAAAATCGGTCCCTTTGAGTCTATCCTTATGGCAATCGCTGTTAATATTAAAATGGGCGAGCTCAAGATAATTAAAAATAGAGAACCAATAATATCAAAGATTCTCTTATATACTTTTCCCCATCCCTCAAGGCGGGTTCTTTTTATCTCGGCTATCGGAATTCCGGCATAATCTCTTATCTCCAGTCTTGACGATTGGACAGCAAAAAGATCGGTTGAATATTTAAAAACAATATTATGCTGGTTGCAAAAATCGAAAAGATTTAAATTTTCCTCGTGGCTCCCCGTTCCATTAGTCTGGATAACTTCATCAATGCCGATTGTTTTTTGCAGATCGCTTAAATTCGCGGCGGCATCTTCGTCAAATTTTTTATATCTTTTAATAACTTTTAAGCCAAGCCCCGGCCTCTTGCAAAATCCATTAACCAAAATGTCAGCGGCCTTGTCTTCTCCGAAAACTACGACTCGATGAATGCCTACGCCGTATCTGAACAAAGCTCTCTGAAAAAACCTGATCGCGACTCGGCCGATACTGACAAAAAAAATCGCCAAAACCCAGGCGACTAAAATAATAAATCGTGAAGAAAATAATTCTCTTTCAAAAAAAATAAGAAGAACGATAAAAACAAATCCCGTGGAACATGCTAAAAATATCTTTGCCAATTCATCTAAAATTCTTTTTGTTCCGCCGATCGTGTAGAGACCGGAAATGGCAAAAATAATAAGCCAAACTACAGCCATAAATCCGGCTACTTTTAAAAAATCAAAGAGTGGCATTTCATAGACAATGGGTCTGAAATCAACCATGGTCTGAAATCTCAAAAAATAAGCCACCAAAGCCGCCAAAATTATCATCAAAAAATCAATTGGTAAAAGAGCAACGGAAAAAATAAGCTCTGATTTCTTAAGCATATTTTAAATAAAAGGTTACCCTCTTTTAAGAGGGGAATTTTTATTAGACTTTTATTCAACTAGCTATAAGCCGGATTCTGTATAACGCGTTAAATGCGTTACGGCAGTCATCTATCTAGGATCCAAATTGCTCTGGACCTCAAGCGGTCGAAACTGACCTTGCACCGGATAGGTGTTTTCCACGACGCCTGTCACCAGGCTGTCCCGCGTGAGCTCTTACCTCACGATTTCAACCTTACCATCCGATTTTCGTCGGATTCGGCGGTGTATTTTCTGTTGCACTCTCCGTGGGCTTCAATATTATTGCTTATTTAGTACAACATACCTTATTCCCCGTCGCTGTTAGCGACTATCTCTGAAGCGTAAAAATACGCTTCGGTGTCCGGACTTTCCTCTCCACCCCCTTCAAAGAGATGGAGCGACTACCCGCTAATCAAATAAACCCCATACCGCAATAAAGGGCTATGATAAAAGGTACTATAAAATCGCAATTTTGTCAATCCATCGTTCTCTTTTCTGCTTAGTTCCTTCAAATTTTCATCTAATTTATTTTTTAATAATTATAAATCTCTATCTGATTTCACCTCAATAAATCCTCACTAATTCCTCTTCCTCTTCAATAATCTCCGCCCCATTGGTGTAAGAGATTATCTCCGGGATGGTTTCCACATATTTGCTCTGGTAACGATTGGCTTCAAAGGCTGCTCCGGTGAAGTGTCTCTTCTCTGATCCTTGGACATAGTAGACTTCCGTTGTTCCGGTGTATTGAATCAATGTTCCACTTGGATGCTGATCCGTTGTGATGTCTGCGCCAAAAGTGTAATCAACCCAGTAGATAAGAGGAACATCAATGATTTGGGTGTTCCAGTTTGAGCCATAGAGCGCAAGAGCTCTGGCTTCGGTCGGCACCCATCTTAGAAGACCGGTTGGTTCCACGGCGTAGACTTTGGGATCGGTTTCAATCTTCAAAAGAACTGTGCCGGGACGAATAGTAACATTGTGTCCGAGAGAGATTCCTTGAAGTTGGG
>Ga0208373_1001597_pt1 | contig 29211 bp, 31 predicted proteins | sample RifOxyC2_FD_184036 | JGI IMG/M metagenome (GOLD analysis project Ga0208373, IMG submission 184036) | Soil microbial communities from Rifle, Colorado - Rifle Oxygen_injection C2 (SPAdes) | ecosystem: Environmental > Terrestrial > Deep subsurface > Rock core/Sediment | place: Rifle, Colorado... | reverse complement strand
AAAAAATTGAATATTTATTTAATAATATATTATATTTAATATTATGATAATATAATTTAAAATAGGTATAATTTCTATTTTTCAGTTTATCCACAGTTTTTGCCATTTTGTCCTCTTGACGACAAAAAAAATCTGGTATATGATATAACCAGATAAAAAATACAAAAGTTAAAATTTATGAACAAACAAGCAGAGGGTCTCGTAAACCAAATCAAGGGCTTAATAGATGAATTGGCTCAAATGACTGATTCTTCTTCAAAAAAGGTAAACAGTAAAGGTGCCAGCACTGTCGAAAAAACTAAAGGTGCTATTGGTGGGCTAAATATATTATTAAAGGAAGGTTTTTTTGATACGCCACAAGATCTTTCTTCTGTATTGAAAAAATTACAAGAAATAGGCAGGTATTACCCCAGGCCGAGCGTTGCAATGAATTTACTGAATTTGACAAAAAAAAGGATATTAACCAGAATTAAAAATAAAACAACAAAAGGATGGCAATATGTCATTCACAAATAAACTTATGTCAAACCAAGACATTAAACAAATTATATCAAGAATTGAAAAACTTGAAAAGATCGTTTTTGGTAACAAACCAACCAAAAATCAAGTCGTAAACAAGGAGGTAAAAGAAGAACTTAATTTTAACCTAAACCCAAGGGCGTTTGTGACTCGCTTCGTTGCTGATAAAAGCGGTCCAAAAAAATTTGTGTTGGTGATTGCTTACCTTGCCAAAGGAAAGCAAGCAAACAACATTAAAGTGGTGCAAATTAAAGAAATGTGGGAAAAGATGAAGGCTAAAACATTACTCGGTAAATATAATGATTTTTATCCTAACAGTGCCCTGACTAGGGGTTGGGTAAATTCCATTAAATATGGTAGCTATTGCTTAACAAATGAGTGGAAAGATGTAATAAAATAATTTTATAAATATATGAATCAAGCTGAATTATCTCAAAAATTACTACAAGCCCAAACATTGCTCGGGGAGTGCCTTAAAAATCTATCAGCCACACCAAAGGGATTTGCACATGGGGCGTTGTCTGCGCCGAGCAATGATTTAAAATTTAATCAAAATGAGCGTCCATTTTTTAAGCAGAATGTTGTTAAAAAAATGAACGGGCAAAAAAAATTTACTTTGGTTGTTGCTTATTTAGCTGAGGGTAAAATTAATAAACAAGTTAAATTAACCGAAGTTGAAAAAACTTGGAAAAAAGCAAAAAAATTTATTTTAACTGAATTTCATTCTGAGTACGGCACTAGGGCTAAGGATGAGGAATATTTGTTATCCCCTAAACAGGGTGTGTATACGTTAGCAGATAGCTGGAAAAATATATTTAATTAGCATTATGGATTTTTCTAAAAACATAAAAACTGGATTATCTTTTTTCCCATTTTTAAAAACAATAAAAGATGAGGAAAAATTTACCCTAGTCGCGGCTTTTATTGCCAAAGGTGATAAAAGTCAAATTAAGATATCTGATGTTAATAAAAGGAGGGTTTGGAACAGAGAGTTGTTGGGCGGCCCATTTTCTTATAAAAGGCACTATTATAAAGCCATTTCAAGGGGGTTAGTTGAGCCTACAGGTAAAACCGGCTATTTTATCGTAAGTAAAAAGGGCTATATTACCCTAGAAAGATTAGCAGATGAAGTTTACTCTAAAGAAGTAAAAAGGGTTGGAGAATTGGTAATTTTTAACAAAAAAGCAACAAATACGTTTGACATATATCTAAAAAATATTTTAAAAAAAGCTAAACAAAGAGTTCTTATTGTCGACTCCTATATTAGCGATGTTTTGTTTGATGACGTATTGAGGGCAATACAAAAAGATATACCAACTAAACTTCTGTATGGGAAAATTGAAAACCCTGATAGTTTTAATAGAAAACTTGTAAGATTTAAGACTGAATGGGTTAAATTTAATATTAAGAATAATAAAGATATTCACGATCGTTTTATAATCGTTGATAATTTTGGATATATTTTGGGTCCGTCAATAAAAGATGCTGCTGATAAAAGTCCCTGTATTCTTGTTGCCTTAAATCAAGACGAAACTGTGTTGCTATCGGATTTTTTTAAGGAACTGTGGATAGGTAAATAATTTAAGGTCCCATTGCTTTTAAAAAAGTTCTAACATCGTCCACGACTCCGAGCCATAACCAAAAAAGAAGCCTTGAATCAGCTTCTTTTTTGTTTTTTAAACTACGCGCCGATTATAAGTTCGTCGTTTTTTCTAAACTTTTTAGATTTGTCATCCCCGCGCAGGCGGGGATCCAGGGTTAAAACGTACAGCCGTTTTGCTTATGCCTATTAGTTTAGAAAAATATAATCTCCGGTTACAAGCTATTATGTTCGGTTTTTCGATTGAAAAATATTGATGTATTAATTTATTTATCCATAAAAACGTTTCATTAAAATCAACGACTGTGCGGCTCTATCCTGGATTCCCGCTTTCGCGGGAATGACAAAAACAACAGCTACATCTGTAAATTTACTTTCAGTTATTTACGCAAAACATAATTTATCGCGCTAACCCCTGGATTCCCGCTTTCGCGGGAATGACAAACACCATGTTGGGCCGGTAAATTTACTTTTGTACATTTTACGTCCCGAAGCCGGTGGTGGCGGCTCCCCAGGTGAGAGCAAGGATTATAAACACTACTATACCGACAATGATGCGATGACCCGAATCGCTCATCTTTCTGGTTATCAGGGAATAAGCGAGACCGGAACCGAAAAGGGGCGTGCCGGCGAAAACAAAATCGGATAAGGTCCAGACCGGAACTTCCGCCGAGCCGCCGGGATCGGGGACGCTGACCCGAAAACGCATTAATAACCAGGGAATCAGCAGTAAAAGCGCCGTTCCGATCGCGGAAATGATAATATTTTTTTGAAAAGCGTTTTGCATAATTTTTTTATTTTATCAATGAGAAAACCTCCGGCCAGTATCGTCAGCCTTTTTTGTATTCTATGATATCGCCCGGCTGGCAATCCAGGGCCCTGCAAATCGCCTCCAGGGTCGAGAGCCGGATCGCTTTCGCCTTGCCGTTTTTCAGTATCGAAATATTGGCCATCGTTATTCCGACCTTCTCTGTAAGCTCGGTAACGCTCATTTTCCTCTTGGCGAGCATCACGTCGATATTGATTATGATCATATTTTTATACCGTTAGATCGTTTTCATTTTTTATGTCCAGGGCCTCCTGCAAAAGTTTTTGCAGCAAGGCCGCGAAGGTCGCGATGACCAGAGAAGCGAAGATAATTATCAAGCCGATCATAACGGCGCCCGGAGCATCGTCCTGGTCAGCCGCATGGATTATCAAAGGCATCCCAGCCGCGAATAAAAGACTGATCGCAACCCCGCAGAATTTGATACTCTTCAAAGCTTTTACGGAAACTTGCGAAAATGCTTCATTTTTTTCGATATAGCCCAGGAGCTTCAAGGCCTCTCTGAGCGCGATATAAAACGGGATCGCGGGCAGATATAAACCCAATAAGACCGGGCGATACGCCCCTAAATCATCCGAAACGATCGCCAGGTAGAGTATTAAAACGCATAGCGCGAGAACCGCGAGTCCGATCAGGACGACGACTCCTTTTAAAAACATGGTTGATCCTTGTTTCATAAATTTATTTATAATATTTTATCTTAAACGTTTATTTGTCATCCTCGAATCCGCCCGGGGCGGATATCGGGGATCCAGGTTTGATCCGTACCGACAACTACGAGCCTAAAGTATCTTTAGTACCGCCTACCTCTGGATTTCCGATTTTAATATTTGTGGCTTTTTCATATGCCTCTCAAACTTAGCCGCCGCGGCGGCGATTACGATAGAAATAAAAGCGGCCGCAATGCACAGGGCAAGAAAACCCGCCGGATCATCATCTTCGGCATGAAATATCCTTATGTATAGCCCTGCTATCACGATCAAAACGCTTAGTGTGATCGCGCAATATTTTATAGTCCTTAAAGCCGTCGCGGAATTTTGTGAAAATAATTTATTTTGCCCGATATATCCCAGCAATTTGAACGCCTGATACAGCGCCACAAAGAATAAGATCGACGCCAAGTATCCGTATAGGATGAACGGATCAAAGTAAATATGGAACAAGTCTAAGTTCGCCGCTCTCCCTTCGGTCAGGGGAAGCCGAAGCAGGAGGGCAAGCGCCGCGGCGCCGACGAGCGCAATTACTAGTTGCAGAAATACTGTTGAGCTTCGTTTCATAAAATAATTTTTTAATAATTATAATTTTATAATATTCTATTATTTATCGTTTGTCAATATATTATTATTGTTTTACATTGCATAAATATTAAAAATTAAAAAGCGGGTTGTGGATAAGCGCCCATAAAAAAAGTATTTTTATGATATTTTTAATGCGCGCGATACAAAATGTTAATGAAAATAAAATCGCTAATTAAATTAACTTTAAAACATATGCAGAAAATCACGCCATTTTTATGGTTCGACAAAGAAGCCGAGGAGGCGGTTGAATTTTATACTTCCGTCTTTAAAAATTCGGAAAAAGGGAAGATCACCCGTTATACGGAAGAAGGGCGCGAGATTCATGGGATGCCGGCCGGAACGGTCATGACCGTGGATTTCCGGATAGAAGGACAAAACTTCACGGCCTTAAACGGCGGCTCCACTTTCGGGTTTACCGAAGCCGTTTCTTTCGTTATTAACTGCGAAAGCCAGGACGAGGTCGATTATTACTGGGAAAAGCTTTCCCGGGGCGGCGACCCCAAGGCGCAAGTCTGCGGTTGGCTTAAGGATAAGTATGGAGTATCCTGGCAGGTCGTGCCCGTTGTTTTATCCGAACTTTTAAACGGCGTGAATTCGGAGGAGGTAATGAAGGAACTCCTTAAAATGAAAAAGATCGAGATCGCGAAATTAAAGCGGGCGAGTGAATTAAAACAAAAATAACCATTACGGCTATGTAACGGTATAAATAATCGGATTATCACAAAAGTGCAATATGTGTGCACACATTACCATTGTCTATTGACAAAATCAATAAAATATACTATTGTGATGAATTGGTACCTGTTTTTCCGGATCGAAAAACGGGATTTGGCAAAAACCTTAAGACGACCGAGGAACGGTCAGGAGGACCAAATGGCGGTAATTAGCGGAAATGTCGGTAGCTGGGAAAAAACCCGTACCGTGGCAGGTGTTTTGCGGAGTTACAACAACCGCGACGTGGTCAAGGCGGTAATTCGGGCCGATCAGGCAAGGATCGGAAAATTATTCGTGGTGACTAACGCCGCGGCCGACAACGGCGCGACGCGCGCCTGGCTCAAAGAGGCCGGGTACGTCGAGTCGGAATGGCTCGAAATCCTTGAGCTCGGCGACTATTCCTGGGCGAAGGCCCTGAACGCGGCTCTCCGCTGTATCCAGAACCACAACCGCGACGCTTCCATCCGCGGTAAAAACGGCTTCGATTTTATCCTGAATTTCTCGGTTGAAGCGTTGTTTAATAAAGCGCATATCGACAAAATGATCGACGCCGCTTCCAAGTATCCTAACGCAGGGGTAATCGGTTCCAGATTCCAAGCCAAAAAATACGTCGCCGATACGGAAACAATACCGCTCGGACGCTCGTATAACCACCCCCGGAATACGTTTATGATGATTGCCATCAATCGTCTTGGGCATTTTTGGTGGACCTTTGACACCTACTGCGATCAGATAGGCGGAATGGAAGATATTGAATTCATCTTCCGGATGCTTGTCTATACCGGACTAGACTCGGTAATGCTCGATGACGTTATTGTTCCGCTTGTTGTCGGCCGGCATTACAATCAAAAAGATAAAGAAAAAAGGGAGCAGGCGGCGATGGACGAGATCATCGCCAACCACTTCCGGCCATTCAACGAAATTACCGGCGGGGAATGTTTAAAATTGAAAGTAAAAATCATAGCCGTCATTAAAGAAATGCGGCTGCAATAAAATTCAAAAGGCTATCCGTGTTCAACCGTGGATAGCCTCTTTTTTTTGCGGCCGAACCTACTTGCTCCGGTTCTTGTTTATTAGTTCGTTTACGTCCGCGGCGATTTTCCGTTCGTCGTAATAGTAGGCCGCCCGGACGCGGAGCAGGGGAAGATTGACGTCGGAAAGGATCTCGTTTAGGAATTCGTCCCGGAACTCGCGGCCGCGGGTATCGCCGGGATCGCCGTCCAATTCGATTACGAGGAGCGGCCGGACGTTCAAACGGCTCGTGATCAGGAAATCGACGTGTTTTTGCCGGATGCGCGCGAGCATCTTTTCGGGGTTTAATTTCTTTTTTCCGATCATTTCCCGGTCAAGATGAAGCATGTCCAGAAGCCGCACCTTGGGAAAAACATGATAACCTTTCGAGAGCGTATTTTCAAGAAGATGATAAAATCTTTTTTCCGTCTGCGTAAGCAAAAACTCCTTTTTCCGGTATGGCCAAAAAGTTTCCCGGCCGATGGGGCCGCGGTTTTCCCTGATACGATCGATAATCCAGACCAGCACGACGACGGCGTAGATAATGACTAAAATAATCAAAAGTCCGGGCATAGGGATGAAAAGTAATATTAGCTAATTATATTATATCGCGTTTTCTTATTTAAATCAAAATTTTTTGTTTGCCCATTTGTTCCGATAGTGGTAAAATATGCTTATAAAATATTAGTTTTTTTATATGAAATTAGACAAACTTTTCAATCCTAAGACTATCGCCGTCATCGGCGCTTCGGACAAGGAGGAAAGCGTCGGTTACGCTTTGATGAAGAACCTTATCGGGAGCAACTACGCCGGCATCGTCTACCCCGTAAGCGTCAAGCACAAGAGCGTCCAGAGTATCAAAGCCTATCGATCGATAAAGGATATACCAGACAAGATCGATCTCGCGATCATCGCCACCCCGGCCCAGACCGTGCCCGGCGTTGTCGACGAATGCGGCCAGGCCGGAGTATCGGGGATCGTTATAATCTCGGCGGGCTTTAACGAAGCCGGCCGGGAGGGCGAAGCCATGAGCGACCGCATCCTGGAATTAGCCCTAGGATACGGCATGCGCGTGATCGGTCCGAATTGCCTCGGTTTTATCCGCCCGAAACTGCACCTAAACGCCTCTTTCGCGAGCCAGATGGCTCTCCCGGGTAAACTCGCCTTTATTTCCCAGAGCGGGGCGCTTTGTACCGCTATTTTAGACTGGTCGATCAAGAACAACGTCGGCTTCGGACATTTCGTTTCGATCGGTTCGATGATCGATGTCGGCTTCCACGACCTTATCGATTATTTCGGCCAGGATCCGGAAACTTCGAGCATCCTTATATACATGGAATCGTTGAACGACGCCCGGAAGTTCCTCTCCGCGGCCCGGGCCTTTTCCCGCTCCAAGCCGATCATAGTTCTAAAGGTCGGGCGAAGTTCGGCCGGGGCGAAAGCGGCGAAGTCCCACACCGGGTCACTGGCCGGGAACGACGCGGTTTTTGACGCCGCTTTCGAACGGGCCGGGATCGTCCGGGTCGATACGACCGTCGAGCTCTTCCATACCGCCAAGGCCCTGGCGATGCAGCCGCGGCCGCAGGGCAACCGCGTGGCGGTCGTGACGAACGCCGGCGGTCCGGGCGTGATCGCGACCGACGCCTTAGTCTATTCCGGCGGCGAGATCGCCAATCTATCCAAAAAATCTTTAAGCGAACTTAATAAATTCCTGCCCGCCGCCTGGAGCCGCGGTAATCCGGTCGATATCTTGGGGGATGCGGACGCCGACCGTTACCGTCGGGCCGTCGATATTTGCCTATCTGACGAGAATACCGACGCCGTACTCGTGATATTGACCCCCCAGGCCATGACGAATCCGACCGAGGTGGCGAAAAAATTGGTCGTTTTATCGAAGAATAAATTCAATAAAACAATTCTGGCTTCGTGGATGGGCGGATACGAAGTCGAAGAAGGGCGTACGACGCTCGAGAAGGGGAATATCCCGATCTACCGCCAGCCCGAAGACGCGATCAAATGCTTCATGAATATCTGCCGTTATTCGAAGAATCTTGAATTCCTGTACGAAACACCGGCGACGATCCCGCACGCTTTCGATCCGAAGATGGAGGACAACAAAAAGCTTTTGGTAAAAGTAATAAAGGAGGGACGGGAGGTTTTAACCGAAGCGGAATCCAAAGAAATGCTCGCTAATTACGATATTCCGATCGTGGCTAACCGCACCGCTAAAAGCGCTCCCGAGGCGGGCCAGGCGGCGGCCGAACTCGGTTTTCCCGTAGCCATGAAAATACTGTCTCCGGACATAATTCACAAAACCGACGTGGGCGGCGTGCGCCTGAATATAAATTCCAGCGAGGAGGCCGGCCGGGCTTTTTCGGAGATCATGGAATCCGCCCGCCGCCATGAACCCAAGGCGGCGATAGAAGGCGTTTTTATAGAACCGATGGTAAAAAAGCGCTACGAACTTCTGATCGGCTGCCAGAAGGACCCGATCTTCGGGCCGGCGATCGTTTTCGGCATGGGCGGGGTAGCGGTCGAGGTCTTTAAGGACACGAAGGTCGGTTTGCCGCCTTTGAACATGTCCCTGTCCCTGCGGCTCATAAGCGCCACGAAGATCTATAAGCTTCTTAAAGGTTATCGCGGCATGCCGGGGGTCGATATCGCGGCTATCCAATTCCTCCTCTATAAATTCGCCTATCTAGTCGCCGATTTTCCGGAAATAAAAGAGCTCGATATAAACCCTTTCGCGATCGACGAGCACGGCGGAATCGTGCTTGACGCCAAGGTGATATTGGACAAGGATATCATCAATAAGAAGATAAAGCCTTACTCGCACCTGGTAATTTCCCCCTACCCTAAAGAGTATATGACCCGTTTTAAGATGAAGGACGGCCGGAAGGTCGTATTGCGGCCGATCCGCCCCGAGGACGAACCGATGGAAGCGGAGATGTTCCGGCACTTTTCCGACGAAACGGAACGCCATCGTTTTTTCCACCGGATCGGGGATATCACTCACGATCTTCTTCAGCGCTATACCCAGGTCGACTATGACCGCGAGATCGCGATCATAGCCGAATTCACGGAAAATAAAGAGAAAAAGATGCTCGGCGTGGTGCGCCTGATCGCCGATCCTTACGGCGAAACGGCCGAATTCGCGATCGTGGTGGCGGACCCCTGGCAAAAGCAGGGGCTCGGGAATAAATTCACCGACTACATCCTCGGAATCGCCCGGGAGAGGGGAATAAAGAAGGTTTACGCCAATTTCCTCAAAGATAATCCGCCCATGATCAGGATCTTCGAAAAAAGAGGATTTACGATTATATATAAGGACAAGATCGGTCATGCGGAGCTCGAGCTTAAATAACGGAAATTTTGAATAAAAACCGTTGAATTGTCTAATTCCGCGGTTTTTTTATTGACAAATTATTAAATTTATGATACTTTATTTTAATACTTCGGTTCTTTTAATAATTTAAAGAGGAGCTTTAAATGCTTAAGACAATCGAGAATATTCTGGCATTCGGATGTTTTTGTTTTGTTGTTTTCCTGAAGATATGCAATATCATATCCAAGATCATAGAATTCGTCGTTACGGTTTTCCTTGTTTTAGGGTTATTGGGTTTGCTGGCAATTATGGATCCGGCGTACCAGACTCTTGTCCTGTTCATCGGTTTACCGGCAGCGGCTTTTTTCTTTTTGTGTTTCATAGTCTTGGCCGTTTGGAGAAATGAAAGATTCAACAAGATAATGGGTAAATTATAGGCCGCAACACAGGGAAGTAATTTTTCGCTTAAAACCGTCGAGGTGAAAATGAAATTGCTTGGCAAAAAGCTTAAAAAACTTAAAGACTTTATCTCCCCGCCCGAACCGGAATATTACCGGTATCTTTATAGCGCACCGGGCGGCAAAGGTTTTAACCGTCTATTTTCCGGCCAGGTAAAACATATCATTGACGTCGTCAATGAAGAACTGGCCCGAAGCCGGGAATTCGGTTTGGTTTTACGGCCGGAAGACGAAAAAAAAGAAAAACTGGCTCTGCTTTCGCTTTTGGATCATTGGGCCCAGGCGCTAATTAAGATGGGTCGGGAAAATTCGATCGCGGAGCAGGAAGTGGTCTTAAAAGGGCTGATCGCGACGATGTTTAAAATAATGAATGACCAAACGGAATATTACCACGAATATTTTTTCCGTCTGGAAGAAGAGACCTGCAAACCTCAGGTTAAGAATAAATACAACTGCCATCTGGAATCCGTAACCTCGCGTCTTGTCAATGATTTTCTTAATGGTAAAGTCCCTCTAAAAGAATAAGCCGGTTTCGCTAAGAAGCCGGTTTTTAAATAAATTTTGTACTTTTTTTAGAAAAAAGTACCAAAAAATCGCGGGCTGGATAAAAAATCCGGATCACTCGCTGATAAACCTAGTAAAATTTAAAACTCGTCGTCCCTCGATAAGCTCGGGACTCCTCAAACAGTGAAATTTTACACGGTTTATACGCTCGTTATCTTTCCGGAATTTTTATATGCCCGCAATGATGTCAGATTCTCGTTTGGTAAATAATAAAAAGGGATTCTTTGATTTAATTGAATATAGACACAAAGCAGTATAAGTTCTATAATAATTAAGGCCGATGCCGTTTAATACTAAATACTAAACAAATATGGCCCGTATCATTGCCAAAGGCTATTCATTCGACGATGTCCTGATATCGCCTAAGTACAATAAGATATTGTCGAGGCGCGACGTAAAATTCCGGACCCGTGTGACCAGAAACCACGAGATCGATATTCCGATACTCTCCGCCAACATGGACACGGTCTGCGAAACCGCTATGGCGCTCGAGATCGGACGTCTGGGCGGACTCGGGGTTATCCACCGTTTTTTGGAGATAGTGGAACAGGCTGCTATGATCAGAGAGGTTAAAAAGCGCGGTTTATTGGCCGCCGCCGCGGTCGGAGTCAAGGATTTTAAAGAACGGACCGGCGCGCTTAAGGATGCCGGAGTCGATATTTTGGTGCTTGATGTGGCACACGGGCACTCCAAGCGGGCCGGGAAGACCCTGGACTGGATCAAGGAGAATTTTCCGGAACTGGACGTCATGGTCGGCAATGTCGCCACCAAGGACGCGGCCGAATATTTTATATCTAAAAACGCGGATGCGATAAAAGTGGGGATCGGCCCAGGCTCTGTCTGCACGACCCGGATAATGTCAGGGGCCGGCGTGCCGCAGATCACGGCCCTGATGGACGCTTACGAAGCGACCCAGGGGCGGATCCCGGTTTGCGCCGACGGAGGGATCAAGCATCCCGGCGACCTTACGAAAGCGATCGGCGCCGGCGCCGACACGGTCATGATCGGCTCCCTTTTCGCCGGCACGGACGAAACGCCGGGAGAGATCATTGAAAAAGACGGCCGGAAGATGAAAGAGTATCGCGGCATGGCAAGCTATCGGGCGACGATCAAGAAACTTAAATTAGACGGCCAGAAGGTCTCCGAAGACGTGCACGTTGAGGGCGAGATGACCCTTGTGCCGTATCAGGGTCCGGTCGCCAAGATAGTCAATAGATTATTGGGCGGACTCGCTTCCGGTATGACTTACGTCGGCGCTGAACGAATCGAAAAACTGCGCGGCAAAGCCGATTTCATAGAGATTACTAGCGCCGGCTACCACGAAAGCGTGGCGCACGGAGTGGCCAAAAAATAAATCTTTTTAATATATAAAAAAACGGGATGATTTCCCGTTTTTTAATCGGATAAATCAGTCAGCGATGTAAGCTGGTAAGCACTCATCTCGCCAATTTAAACTTGATTTAAGTGAGATATGTTTACCGCCAGCTATTTTAGAAACATATTCAATGCCATAACTCCCATGTTCGTGGTAGTTTCCGCTGCCGCGGAGGCCTTCTTTTCGTAACCGAAAAGAAGCAAAAGGTTTTGGGGGACTCCGACTCGCTATCACGTTGATTTAATTTTGCGTAACACTCGCCGGGGCGCTCGGCTCCACCCCCCAAACCCCACCGGTGTTTTGAAAATATTTGTTATTTTTGAATCTTACTAAACGGTATTTTTAAATATTAAGGTATAAGCCGGTATTAGATAAGAAAAAAGCCCCCGGCGTTTTAGCTGGGGGTTTTCGCTTCAATAATCCAGGGTGGGAACGAGCATATGCGGCGTTCGGCAATTTTTTCCGGAAGCCCAGAGCAGGTAATCAAGCTCGGTCATAAGCACGCCAAGGTCGTACATTAGGCGCGCCGTAGCGACGCCGGTCATAAGCCGCATCTCGATCTCGCCCAGACTGCCGGCTGGTACTTCTTTTTGGAGGGCGATATGTTTTTGGAAATTTTCCGAACAGCGGATTACCCCGAATTCGCACAGGGTTTGCGGCAGGCGGTAGTCTATGACCGGACTGAGAGCGTCATAATCCTTTATCCGCGGCAAAAGTTCGCTGTCATAGGCGCGGCCGGCGTAAAGCAGGGGAACGAGCAGGGCTTTTTTGTGGAAAAGGATCGTTTGGCCGTCCAATGTCCTTGTGTCGGAGAAAGCCTCCGGTATTTCCCGGACCAGGCGTTCGCAGATGCCGCAGCCGTTTTTAAAGCACCGGTAACCGGCCGCTTCAAAGAGGTTGGCGAATTCGCCGCCATAAAGCCGCAGCGCCGCTTTGCCGACGGCGTTAAGGATCGTTTTTCTTCCTAAGAGCAGGGGGAGCGGCGGATTGCCGCGGAAAACGCGCTTCATCTGCTCGTCAGTCAATCCGGCCAAAGTTTTGGCGTCAAGCAGGTTCAAGCCCTCTTCATAGGCCCGCATAAAGGCGGAGACCATACCGAAAGAACTGGTCCGAACGAGGCCTCTCCACTTCATTGCAAAACGTTTTTTGGAGTTGGCATCGCAGTAGTAAGCGTTGATGGACGAGCTTATTACCAGGAACTGGATGAAATTGCGGTCGTCGAACGGCCAGTAAGCGTCGTTGCGCCAGTTCGGTATTTCAAGTTTTTGTTTAATCAGGAGTTTCAGAAAAAGTCCGTATTTCTCTTCATCGAAAGATACGCATTCGTATTTGTGGCGCCGGTGCGCCTGCTCGATCGTTTCGTAAAAAGGATTCATTTTTTCTCCTCTCGTTTTTTGCCGGTACCGGTTAAATTTTTTTATTTTATTTAAAAAGAAACTATTTTGATTTTATGTTAAGCCCGGTATAATGTCAATCGTGGATTGGTTTTTTCGATTTGCTTTTTTTAGCTTATAATTGTAGAATATAATTGTTAGCTTATAGCTTATAGCTTATAGCTTTTAGGTTTTATTTAATTAAACCATATTAAGCGCGTAGTATGAACATGTCCCTTGTTTTAGAAAACTATCATTATATAATTTACGGGGCGGTTTTTCTGCTTTTCAGTTATTTTTTCGTTAATTTCGTTTTTGATCTCCTTTTGCGGGGATTTTCGCCTTTCCTGCCTTCCCGCCCCTGGGTTACCGATCAGATCCTGTCGGAATTGAAATTGCCGGAAGACAACCCGGTCATTATCGCGTTATCCTCCGGGAGGTCAGGGTTTTTCCATGCCCTGGAAAAAAAATACCAAAAGCGGGTAACCCTGATCGGGGTGGAAATGAAAATATTTCCGTATATCGTGGCGAAGGTGCAATCCTGGATCAGGCTGTCAGGGATCAAAGTGATTAAAAGTCCGATTCATCGCGTTAACGTGAAAGAGGCGCGCCTGATATATTGCCATCTTTACCCGCCGGATATGGCCGGGCTTGGAAAAAAATTTAAATTTGAATGCCGGCCCGGGACCGTGATAGTAAGCACCGGTTTCAACATTCCGTTCCTGACGCCGAAAAAAACCATCGATCTGCCGGACCGTAAAGGACGATTCGATATTTTCTCCCGTAACCAGAATTTATTCCAGCGCAAGAACCGGAAATTCAAAAAAGAAAAAAGAGCGTATTTTTACGAGATATGAACTAGCTTTTTCAGCCCGAGGCTGATCCGCCTTTGGCGGAAGCGTACCATTAAAGATTTATTGCGGTTCGGAGGGGTTTAAGAAAATTTTGAAAATGTCAAATGAGAAGAAAATAATATATTTCGGTTGCGGATTATTGTTGCTCGCGATTTTGATTTCCGGGTGCGGACGGAAAGCGGCTGATGGTGAAGACTGGGAAGACGAGGTGGTAATGGGCCACGATTGCGGACTGGAGGGATTCTCCTGCTGCGCGGACAAGGAGCCGGCCTGCCAATACGGCCTGGAATGCTGCACCGATCCGAACGATATCAAGAGCGATATGTGCGTGGCCGATTGCGCCTGCGGAGGCGAGGACCGTTTCTGCTGCAAGGATGAACCGCGGTGCGATCCCGGCCTGGGTTGCGCCGGTTCCCGCTGCGTTCCTTGCGGAGGGATAGACGAACCTTGCTGCGCGGACGGGGGATGTAAGGGCGATCTGGCCTGCGACGGCGATAAATGCGTCGCGTGCGGGTTGAGCGGCCACCCCTGCTGCCGGGACGGAATAGATTGTATTAACGGGGACGCTTCGGACCCCGACCGGACCGAATGCCGGGAAGATATCTGTACGCCCTGCGGCGTCAAAAACCGGGCGGCCTGCCAAGGCGAACCGGCCTGCAGCGCGGACCATCTCCTTAATAACGGCTTATGCTACCGCTGCGGGGATTTCAACCAGCCTTGCTGCGAATACGGATGCAGTCCGGCGGATCTTGAATGCAGCTTGGGATTTTGCGTTAAAACGGTTAAATAATCCATGAGCATTAACGGGCGTTTGGCGCCGGCAAGAGGTCGCCAAGCGCCCGGACAAAAAAAATTATGGAAAATCTTTTTCGTCAGATCGATAAAAAGATCAACGGCCTTATATGGTCGCTTGTCAGTACGGGTATTATCCTTCTTATATTATCCGTCTTAATCGTCTGGACGGACTTCATGCTCCGGCTGGTTTTCGGCATGCTGGTGCTGGCCATCGCTTACGTCTTCCTTTACGGCGGTTATAAGATCTGGACGCTTAAAAAAACGATTAGGGACCATTTTAAATTTTAAGGTTTTAATTCGTAATTTACTTACTAAATCTATGCTTAACAAAAAAATAATATTGCCGTTGATAACGATAGCGATATTGTTATCGGCTTGCGGCCGGCAACCGGTCAATATGGATGAATTGGCCGAAGACGACAGCTACCATTACAGAAACGCCGATCTCGGTTTTTCTTTGGTCTTGCCCGCGGAATTCGTTTATTACCAGACGCAGAGGACCGGAGACCGATCGAGCGATTTTATCGATCTTGATATTTTCGTGCCGACAAGCGACACGGCTTATCCGCAGGCGGTGCCCGGCTATGCCAATCCGATCAAAGTAAGGATATTCGCGGTTGAGAGTTGGGACGAGATCCTCGAGGGAATGGAGGACGGTACGAGCTATCTTAAAATAGGCGAGAAAGGCGGCCGGGTATACACGGTCAAATTCTGGGATGGGGCGCCGTCCGACTGGAGCGAAAAATGGAATGACGATATGAAGCAGGAAATAATCGATGGATTTAAGATAGAATAATTTTTTCTAGGCTTTAGGACGCCTAATGCCTAACGCCTAATGCCTAAAGCCTAATGCCTAATGCCTAAAGCCTAATGCCTAAAGCCTAAAATATGCCCAGTCCAACATTATCGAGAAAAACCGACCAGAAAAACACCCTTGTCGAAGATGCCACGCGGTTATTCCGGGTCGTTTACCAGGAGCAGGCCCGGGAGAACAAAAGCGACGACGAGGTGGCGAAGATAAAAGTTTCCGACCTGATTTCCAAAATGGCCTTTTATTACGAAAAGATCCGCAATACAGTGGATTATAAAGAGGAGCATCTGCTCCGCAAAAACGCGATCGAGCGGATATTGCGCCGCCAAATTATTATCGAGGGGGCGATCGCCGCTAAGGGGCCGAAGGCCGGGGAGATAGCCCGGGAGCTATTAACGGAGCTCATAAGGGCCGCTTATCTTCCCAATAACGCCATACCGGAATCAAAGATCGAGGAGATAAGCGAGGTAGTGGATAAATACCTGAAGCTTAAACAATATTTGCGGCAAAGCAAGGAATTATTCCATGAAAAGAACCACGTTACGGGCTGGTTAATATCCCTTTTGGCCTGCGAGGTCGAGGAAAAACTCGGACGGAGCGAAACCGATCTGACCATTGTTGATTTTATGTACGATATCCTGTCGCGAACGATCGAGCTGCCGGAAAATTCGCCTTACCAGAATGACCGGGAGATACAGATATACGTAAGCATACACCGCTGTTACCTTAAATTCGATCGGGATATGCTGAGTTTCATCCTGTTCAAGCATTATAACCCGCACTGGAAAAATACCCCCTCTCAGGAAACCATCGAGATCATAGCCAGAAAGATGGAAGATATGAAGGAGCGGATAGAAAAGAGCCTTGACCACCCTCTTGCCGGCCAGCTAAACCGTATTATCGGAAAATACAACGTGTTTTTTTCGATCCTTAAGGATGTGATCATAGAGGATCCCCGCGGCGTGTACGACGGTTTCGCCAAAGATCCGAAAGCTTTTGCCCGCAGCGTCAAGAAGGTCTGCAACAAGCGTTATTTGACCGCCCGGAAAAAATTATGGCGGTCGGCCGCGAGAAGTATTATCTATATTTTCATAACCAAATCCATTTTCGCGATAATATTGGAGGTGCCGGCGAATAAATGGTTCGGGGAAGAGTTGAATCCGGTTTCTTTGCTCATAAATATTTCTTTTCCCGCCCTGCTTTTATTCATGATCGTTCTTTTTACCCGCCTGCCCTCGGAAGCGAATTCATCCCGGATAGCGGAGGGCGTCGAAGAGGTGATATTCAACGAAAAGAAAAACCGAACCTATAAGCTGCGTCCGCCGGTCAAGCGCAGCAAGCTCATGCATACGACTTTCAAGCTTATCTATATGGTCACTTTTTTCCTGTCATTCGGCACCATCGTCTGGGTTTTGGATAAATTGAATTTTTCCTGGATCAGTATCGTTATATTCTTGTTTTTCCTGGCTTTCGTGAGCTTCTTCAGCATCAGGATAAGAAAGAACGCCAAAGACCTCCTGATCGTCGAACGCGAGGAGAATATATTAAGTTTATTGGCCGATTTCTTTTATGTGCCGATCGTCGAAGCCGGCAAATGGCTTTCCGAGAAATTTTCCCGCATTAATGTTTTCGTTTTTATCCTGGATTTCATTATCGAGGCTCCGTTCAAGATCTTCGTGACCATAGCCGAAGAGTGGACGAAGTACGTTAGAGAGAGGAAGGACGAGATTTAATCTCTCGTAACTTGGAACTCGTAACTCGTAACCGGAGCAGTTTCACGGTGAGTTATGAGTTACGAGTTATGAGTTACGAGTTATGAGCACCCTATATATTGTCGCTACCCCCATAGGTAATCTGGAAGACATTTCCATGCGCGCCTTGCGTATTTTAGGCGAGGTCGATTACGTATTGTGCGAGGATACGCGCGTGACCGGAAATTTACTCAAGCATTACGACATAAAAACGCCGACGATCTCTTATCACCAGCATTCGGACGTGAAAAAGATCGATCATATCCTGGGTTATCTGGCCCAGGGTAAAGATCTGGCCCTGGTGTCCGACGCCGGCACCCCCGGAATTTCCGACCCCGGGGGGAAACTCGTGGAAGCCGTTTTTGACAAGTTCGGCGATGACGTAAAAATCGAATCAGTGCCCGGGCCGTCGGCCGTGGTCGCGGCCCTGTCCATTTCCGGGATTCCGACGGATAAGTTCGTGTTCATGGGGTTTCCGCCCCATAAAAAGGGGCGGCAGACCTTCATAGAGAGGATCTCATTCTCGGAATATCCGGTCGTGGTTTACGAATCGAAGCACCGGATACTAAAATTCCTGGAGGAGCTCGCGGCCCTTAATAAGGGGATCGAAAGGGAAAACGATTGGCTGGACGAGGAGGTAAAGAAAAATTATAAAAACCGGGACAAGGCGGTCAGGCGAAAACCGGTAACCTCGGTCGTCGTCTGCCGCGAACTGTCGAAGATGCACGAAACGGTTTACCGGGGGAGCCTTGATAAGATAATTAAACAGATCAAGGGCAACAAGGACGAACAGAAGGGGGAGTTTACCGTCATTGTCGGGAAATAAAACCAAATAACATTAAAAAAAGCGACGGGTTTGTCGCTTTGGTGTTTTTTTATAATTCGTAATTAGTTTTGCATTTGGGGCATTGCTTATTTTCCAGGGGCACGTCGCAGGCGGGGCAGTACATATAAATACATGTGCTTTGCATGTCCGGAGTTATTCCGCATTTACGGCAATGGCCGCAAGGGGAAAGCCGGGCGGTGCAGGGGGGATCATCGTGATGTAAAACTTTTTTCGCTTTAGCCATGATTTTTTCTCCTTGTGTTCGAGGTTATAAAACGCAAACTCCGGTTATGCCGGCTACGATCATTGCCGCCGCACCCAACTGCAGGCGGTTTAATTTTTCCGCGAAGACGATATGGCTGTAAATGATTACCACGATCGGATTGGCGAAAAAAATCGCCGAGACGATGCTGTTGTCATAAGCTTCAAAACCAAGCACGGTAGCCAGACTGGCTGTAATCGCGGCCAGGGAGATGCCGACGACATATTTAAGGCTTCTCTGGTCGGGCCAGGCAAAGCCTCCCCCCTTGATCTTTATGGCGATAGCGCTATAAACGCAGATGCTCGCCTCTATAATCATCGAGGTCAGCACGGGACCAAACCATCCGATTGGAATCCGTACCACTCCGTAAGCGACGCCCCAAAGAAGACATGTGATCAAGGCGAATATCACTCCGGTTGATAGATGGAATTTTCCCGTTTTAATATCTTCCCATTTCATGGTTGCGAGTATTACGCCCAGGAATATTAGGGCAATGGAAAAAAGTTTGGCTTCTCCCGGCGATTCGTCAAACCAGAAGATTGATATCAGGGTGGTTGGCACGACCGCGGAATTCGCTATCGGGCTTATTATTCCTAGTTTTTCGCCGCTGTTCATGGCTTTAAGCAAGGTCAGGATGGAGAGGAAGCCAATAAGGGATATGGCCAGGACAATCGCCGTGTATTTCCAGGAAAAGAAGAGTTTTAATTCAAGTTTGATCGGCAGCCAAGGTAGTAAAACTAAAAATATAAGAGTAATAAAAACGTTGCGGTAGAAAGAAATCCTGAGATTTTCCATTTTTTCCGCGGCAACCCGGTACCAGACATTGATGAGTCCGTAGCAAACCATGGCAACGAAGCCGTATATTATGCCTAGGGCGGCGTTATTCATGGGTTAACCCTTTCGTTTTTATGTGCTATATTGTGAATGAGCCGTATGTATTAATTTAAACTATTATAATATCTTCAATATGTCAAGCGATAAATTCTACATAACCACCCCGATCTATTACGTGAATGCCAAGCCGCACATCGGCCATACATATACGACGGTAGCCGCGGACGTGCTGGCGCGCTTTCATAAATTAACGGGCGCCCGGGTTTTTTTCGCGACCGGTACGGACGAGCACGGCGCCAAGATCGCTCAAAAGGCAAAAAGCGAGAACAAGGACCCGCTGGAATTCACGGATGAAATTTCCGGGCAATTTAAAAAAGCCTGGAGCGACATAAATATCAAATATGACCGGTTTATACGAACGACCGAAAAGGATCATATAAAAGCGGTGCGGAACGCGTTGCAATTCATGAAAGATAAGGGCGATATCTATAAAGATAAATATGAAGGACTTTATTGCGTCGGCTGCGAGCAGTTCAAGAACGAAAAAGACCTGGTGGACGGCAAGTGCCCTGATCATCAGACCGTTCCGGAATTCATGAGCGAGGAAACCTATGTTTTTAAGATGAGCAGATACGCGGACCGGCTTTTAAAAATGATCGAATTCGACGAGTTTAAGATCGGTCCGGAGGAGAGAAAAAATGAAATTTTAAGCTTTTATAAAAAAGAGGGCTTAAAGGACGTTTCCTTCAGCCGAAAGAACATTAAATGGGGCATACCGCTGCCCTGGGACGAAGCGCATACGGCCTATGTCTGGTCCGACGCTTTTTTGAATTATCTTACCGTACTTGACTGGGACGGAAATCCGGAGAATCGCCCGCAGATGTGGCCGCCGGAATTACAGCTTATGAGCAAGGATATTTTAAGGGTGCATGCCACCATCTGGCCGGCCATGCTTTTGTCCCTGGAACTGCCTTTGCCGCGAGAGATATTCGTGCACGGCTTTTTCCTGGTGGACGGGCAGAAAATGTCGAAATCGATCGGGAACGTCATCGCCCCCGAAGATCTTATTGCCAGATACGGAGTGGACGCGACCCGCTATCTTCTGATGAGTACGACTGCTTTCGGTGGCGATGGGGATATTTCCTGGAAAAAATTCGATGAAAAATATACGGCCGATTTGGCTAACGGAATCGGGAATTTAGTGGCAAGATCAATAACTTTGGTGGAAAAAATGCGCAACGCTAATATGGAGTTGACACTTACTGATGGCGAAAAAGAAGTTTGGGGGGAGTTGGGTTTTTATCATAAAAATATAAGCGAAGCCTGGGATAAATATTTTTTTCTATTTAAAGAATTAAGGATTGATGAGATACTTTTTCTCGTGATTAGCGGAGTAGCCACTTTTGCCGATGAATATATTACCGCCACAAAACCATGGGAACTCATTAAAAATAATGATAAAAAAGTTTTGGTGGTAATGTATAATATTTTAGAAAGAATACGCCACATTTCTATTATGCTTTATCCGTTTATGCCTGCAACTGCGGAAGAGATCATGCGCCGGCTCGGGCTTGATCCGGAAATTGAATTTAAAAAAGATTTCAAAGATCTTATAAAATGGGGCGGTTTATCGCCGGAAACCAAGGTTGATAAGGGCGAGCCGCTTTTTCCCAGACTGAACCAGGATTAATATTCCTTATTTTATTTTAAAAATTTATTAATTTCTATATAATATTTTTAGCATATGATCATAATTATAGTGCATCCGGCGGACATTAATTGATAAGTAATACATGACAACAAAAATATTTGGAAATTGATTATTAATTTTTTAACTAATATTAAATAATATAGTCGGAATTGACATGATCAATGGATTTTGATAGTATTATAAATAAATTTATGAATATAAATGTTACCAAAGCCTGTTATTTGTTTATTCTGCCGATCATTTGGCTGCGTCGGCCGGTTTTGGTATTATCGAACTACTAAATAGAATAGTTAGAAATATATCCAAAACCGGTTCCGCAGGGATCCGGTTTTCGTTTAAGGGACAATAAGGAGGAATCGAAGACTATGGCCAAAGACGTATTTACCCGCCCGGATCACGGCCCCGGATTATACGAAAAACCGCTCTTTCCCCGGGAGCAAAAAGAAGCCGAGGAAACCGGACAAAAACAAAAAGAGATCAAAGAAGCGAAAAAAGAAAAATAAAAAAACAGCAAACCATTAAATCAAACCCATGAACATGTACGCCGCAAAAATCCATCACCTGTTTATTTGTCTAGCCTGGTATTTTACCGGGACGGTTTTGGTTTATGGATCCAATAAATAGAGCAAGAACTATAAACCAGAACCGTCTCGGGAAAAACCGGACGGTTCTTTATTTTTCGTTCATTCTCAAACCAGGGGAGGTGTCGCATGCGTTACGGGGAAATGTATCACAAAGAAGGCATGGTGTTCAGGACCAAGGAAGATGAGAAAATATTATTGATCGGCGACTGGCCGAGACCGATCAGTTTCAAGGATGCTCCGGGTAATATCCGCGCTTTTTTCCGCGAGATCGGCCTTAACGGCCATTTAACGGTTATCGACGCGATGGTATTCCCGGCCGGAGTGACCCTGGAGATTGATTGCCGCTTTCATTGGCCGCAGGCGAAGCTAGTCAAAGCAAACGGACTTTCGATGGAAATCAGCCTGTCAGTGATCACGAAACTGGATTTCCGGAAAGCTTTTACGGCCGCCCTCGAAGATTTCGCCGGCCAAAGACCGGCGCTCCCGAACCGCGACAAAGAGGAAAATAAAAAAAATACCGAAACCTGGGTCGTAGTCGAAGGACGCAAGGTGCCGGCCAAACATCTGGCCGACGGTTTTTGACAAGTATCGTTCGTTCATTAATAACTATACCCCATTTTCGAATGGGGTATCCGCTGATGATCATTAAATTTTTAGCGATCAACAGAGGATAGGCGTCCATTTCGTTCTTTATTTTTTAATTTTTTCGGCGCTAAAAAATAAGAAAGGAAGGTGCGTTATGCCGGTAATTACCAACCACAGGACCAACGGGGAGATAGAAACGATCTTCAATCATCACGTGACGGATGCGGTGGGCCGGATTATCAATCACGATTTGTCCGATTGCTCCCAGGCGGACGAATTAGCCAGGATTTTGGGCGTATTCAAGTATCCCGGCCGGGTTCTGGGATCTACGGCCGAAGGGGATATCGTCCAGCTGCATCCTGATCTGAAAAAGCACTTCAGCTACGTAAGCGAACATTACCGCCGGATCGGGCTTGCCCACTCCAGGGATATCATCTGGAACGACGATTTTCAGATCATGAAGGATTTTCCGGACCACCAGATCTCGGTTTTCTTTTTCGGAGAAAAAGCCCACCGGGCCCGGCCGGACGAGCGGTGGTATAAAACGACGAAATTCGCCAACTCCAAAAATGAGTTTATCCGCTATTGCCGCCTGCTCGGTCTTCCGACCCCGGAAACGTTCTGTTATAACGGCAAGAGGGAAATAGCCGACCTGGACGAATACCATTACCCGCTTTATCTTAAGCTGGCCGTATCCGCGTCGGGCCAGGGGGTCGTCAAATGCAAGGATTCGAACGTTTTGGCCGCTGAGCTGTTCAAGCTCGACGAGAATGCGCCCTTCCAGCTCCAGGCGGAAGTCGATGCCGGCGCCTTCATCAACGTTCAATACGAAGTGATCGGGGACCGATTGCGCCGAGGCGTGATCACGCGGCAGATACTTAACGGCAACGAGCACGCCGGTAATATTTATCCCACTTCGTACGATCCGCGAAAATTTACGGATGTTATCGCTGCCGATATGTTCCGTCGGGGCATGAAAGGCGTATTCGCGTTCGATCTGGCCGTAACGAAAGGCGGGGAATACCTGTTCATCGAATGCAATCCTCGCTACAATGGAGCCACTTATCCGACAAAAATAGCCCAAAAACTCGGGATAAATAGATGGGCGGCCAAGAATTTCAAAACCGGACGTCATAGTTTTGCCGACATCGATCTGGGGGAAGTGGAATACGACCGGGACAGAGCCTCCGGAGCGATCGTTTTGAATTGGGGTTGCGTCGATGACGGTAAATTAGGCGTATTATTGGCCGGTACGCCGGAAGAACAGCATCTCCTTGAAGAGAGGCTATTGATCATTTTAAATTAAACCGGATATCTACCAGGACAAACCACGCCCCGCAAAATTTGCGGGGTTTTACTTTTAATTTTATCCGTTTTCTGGTATCATAAAATAAATAATATGTCCCAAGAGAAGATTTTAATAAAAATCATAAACCTTACGAAATCGCTGGTCAGGTTCCAGACGACCGCGGATAATTTAGGGGAAAAACGGGCGATCATTGATTTCGTCAAAAACGAGTTCAAGGGAAGCGGCGTTTACGCGAAAAAGATCGTCTCCAACCGCGTTCCTTCGCTTGTGATAACGCTCAAGAAGGAAAAAAATCCCCGCCTTGTCCTGGTGGGGCACCTTGACGTCGTTCCGGCTGAACGGCCGAGCGATTTCCGGCCGATAGTCAGGAATAACCGGATCTACGGCCGGGGAACCGGCGACATGAAAGCGGCCTGCGCCGTAATGATAGAGGTAATGAAAAATTTCGCCCAAGCCAATCCAAAGCCGTCATTGGGCCTTATCCTTTCCGCCGACGAGGAGATCGGCGGGGAAAATGGAGTGGGCTTTTTGCTCAGGAAGAAGGGGTTCAGGCCGGAATTAGCCGTGGTGCCGGACGGGGGAACGGATCTTAGCTCGGTCGTATTGAAGGAAAAAGGCCTTATCGACCTTAAAATCAAATCGTTCGGGAGATCGGCGCATGGCGCCAGGCCGTTCTTGGGGGTCAACGCTATCGACGCCCTGATCGGCAAGTACGCGAAGATCAGGAAAATAATCCCGGAGCTTAAGCGCGGGCAATGGAAAAACAGCCTTAACCTGGGAAAGATAGCCGGCGGACAGGCGACCAATAAGGTTCCGGACTACGCGGAAATGCTTCTGGATATAAGGATAGTGGACGAACGATACCGGAGCCCGATCATGGCGAAAATCAGAAGGATCGCTCCGGACGCGGAAATCATCTCAGACGGCAGTACTTTTATCCAGGATAAAAACGCCCGGATCATTGATTATAAGAATGTTTTTGAGAAAATGCTGGGACGGAGAATAGAATTTACCCGATCAGAGGGCGCGTCTGACGCCAGATACTTCTGCGAGAAGAAAATTCCGGCTATCATCACAAAGATAAAGTGCGGACATATCCACGGCCGCAATGAATGGGTTGATATTCCCGAAATGGGCTTTTTTTACCGGGGACTCAAGGAATTTATCGAAAAATTTTATTCAGGAGATAAAACTAACTAAAAGCTTTAATCAAAAAACTATGATCAAACAAAAAACGAGAAAGGTTTTGCCCGTTTTAGCGGTTATTATTTTGGCGGTCATGACCGTGAATTACGCGGGCGCCACCACTGATTCATCCGACGATACCGTTGGCGGCGTGGAGTCGATGGTTTTATCCGGCTCCGGTAAAAGCGTTAGCTGGACAGTTGACGGACGATCCGCTCAAGGATTTAAAGTTGTCTGGTCGAAAAATACCGGCCCGACCTATCCTTGCCGCGAAGGCGACCAGTATCATTATTACCCCGATCCAGATAAAAGAGGCGATGCCCTGGAGGCATTTTCCGGCAACGGCACTTATTATGTCCGTGTCTGCGAATATTTAGGCGGGAAATGCGGTAAATATTCCAATGAGATAAGCTTAAAGTTAGGAGAAACGGAAACCTGCCCGATTCAATGCCTGGTTTATGAACCGGTGTGCGGCCAGGACGGAAAAACCTACTCCTGCGGCGCCGCTGACGCCGAATGCCACGGTACTTACGTCGCGTATAAGGGGGAGTGCCAGGATCAAACCGGCGCGGTTCAAAAAATCGCTTTGTCGATTAAAAGCGAAAACACGGTAAAGTGGATGACCACGGGTTATAGCGCCAAAGGATTTAAAGTCGTCTGGTCAAAGGATCCGAGCCCGGTTTATCCGACCCGCTCCGGCGATAAATATCTGTATTTTTCCGATCCGAATTACAGCTTTACGGCTTTGACGGCTTTTTCAGGCACGGGCAAGTATTATATCCGCGTTTGCGAATATCTAGGCGGGGAGTGCGGGCTTTATTCAAACCAGATAGAAATGGACTTGACCGGCAAAGAAGCGGTCGCCTGCACTATGGATTATAATCCGGTTTGCGGCGTTGACGGCAAGACTTATTCCAATAAATGCGTGCTGGATGCCGCCGGTGTGGCGAAAAAAGCTTACGGCGAATGCCCGAAAGACGCTGATATCGTTAAGATAGAAGAGAAGGCTGGTCAATTGTCAAATAATCAACTGGATCAGATCTTGGCCGAACTCAAGGCCTTGCGCGACCTGGTCAAAGAACAGCAAAACGAGATCACGCATCTGAAAAAATTACTGATCGGCGTATCAGCGATCACTGACGCGATGCAGTCCTCAATAACAAATTTTATTACTTATGGCGTTGACGATAACACTAAAAAATTAGGGGAAGGGGAGCGGGCGGCCGTGATGTATTCCTTTAAGTCCGCTTTCGGCAAGTTGCCGGAAGACGAAACGGAGCTGGCGGACGCAATCAAGATCGCCAACGGCCGCTGGCCGGGAAAAACCTCCGAAGAAGCGGAAATCTCCGCCAAGGCGAATTTTAAATTCATCTATAAGCGCGAGGCCGATATGGACGACCCCAAGGATAACGCGGCCGTCACGATCATGGCCTACGGCCTTCGCCAAAAAGCGGCCAACAGAAATCTAAAATCAGAAAAACAGGGCATTCAGATATTTGAGGCTTTATATGATCGTTTGCCGACTACGACCGAAGATTGGAACATAATGCAAGCTATTACATATAGCGGAGCAAAGAGATAAAGAAGATTGCCCGCCCAAGGCGGGTCCGCCTCGGGCGGAGAACATAATGCAAGCTATTACATATAGCGGAGCAAAGAGATAAAGAAGATTGCCCGCCCAAGGCGGGTCCGCCTCGGGCGGAGAACATAATGCAAGCTATTACGTATAGCGGGGCAACTCGTTAAATTAGCCAAATAATTTTATAACCGTCCGGATCTAAAAAGCCGGGCGGTTTTATTTATGAAGGAATTTTAATTTATGTTATTGGGCGGGCGAAACGTGTAATATTGGCGCAAAACAATCAAATACTTCCAAGGCATCTCTATTGCCTTTTTAAGATTATCGTATGGGGTTTATCTTTTTTAGATTTGCTATTTAATAATAAGCGGAAATATTGTATAATATCAACAGGTAGTTACGGGTATATAATAAAATATTTAAGTAAATTAAAATAAAAATTAACTTTATTTTTTAATATTCAGCCAAACTTATTCCATTAGCAATAGACGTATTAACAATCGCAAAGAGTCGCGGGGATTTGCGAAATACATTTTGAATATTTGTAAAAATAAAAACCGGCGTTCTGCCCGAGTATTCGGAGAGACTGCCGGTATATTTTAAAAATCTATGGGGTTATTTAAAAAATCGGTCTTTTTTTCGGCCGTTTTGTTTTTTTCGGCCGTATTTTTCTGCGCTTCAGCTGAAAGGCTTGAAGCGGCAGTAATATTCCAGGATGGATTTGAAAGCGGACTTAGCAATTGGGATCTGGCCGGAACCAGTAATCATTGGCAAAGCACTGATTTTGCGCATTCTAGTACCTATTCTCACAAGATTCAAGATTCCGGATTAAGCGAAATCGCTAGTGTGGATTTTACCACCCCCTCAAATCACAGTATTTATCTTTCGTTTTGGTGGCTAATGAACGGCGCGCCGGATACAGGCGGAAAATTAGGCCGTTTTGTGGTCCCGGGAACCGGCGCTCAGATGGAGATCTGGTGGAGCAATAGTTCTCATTCACTGGCCGTTCATCATTATGATAACTCATCAGAAAGGCCGGAATGCGGTGAGGGCACGAACCGGGTCCATTATACCGGTACCGACGTTTGGGATAATCGCTGGCACCGTTTTGAGGTTTTTGTTGAATATAATACGCCGGGAGTAAATAATGGCCGTCTCCGCGTTTGGGTTGATCGGCCTGACTCAGCGGCTTTCACCAATTCGGCTTATCTCAAGGTTAACGATTCGGATGTCCGTTTTATTAATACCGGCGTTTGCGCCGCTTATTACTCGAATTTGCGCCTGCCGACAAACCTTGATTCACGGATGCAGCCCGGATCTATTTATTACGATGATGTTGCGATCAGAGACGACTTGCCGCCCGTCTCCGGCGTCCCCACCTGCTCGAACTGCTGTTCCACTACCCAGACCTGCCCGACCGCTATGACTACCGTGGGTACTTGCGCCCGTTGCTGCGCAACTACTTGCCAAACCGCTTCGACCGATACGACCGCCCCCCGCGTTACCGCTTTTACTATAACCCCGACCACTTTGACCGTAGGCGCGAGTATTACGGCTAATTACACGGTAACCGATAATACCGCCCTGTCCCGCGCCGAACTCTGGAGAGCTCCAACTGGCGCTAATTGCACCGATACGGTCAAAACCGGCTGCGTCTGGACGCAGGTCACTTCCGCCAATATCACGGGCACCTCCCGTACCGGCACCTTCACCTCCTCTCCGACCGCCGCCGGGACGTTTTATTACGGCCTCCACGCGGTGGATGCCGCCAATAACGTCGGCTATGAGAGCGCGGCTGTCCGCGTCACGGTCAACGCCGCTACCCAAACCTGCACTAATTGCTGTTCCACGACTCAAACCTGCCCCACGGCATTTACGACCGTCGGCTCATGCACCCGCTGCTGCGCGACCGCGTGCCAGACGGCGCCAAGCACGGGCGGCTGCCCCTCGCCCTTGCCGGCTGGGATGATTTTTTGCGATGATTTTAATGATGGAGAAGCTTCAAATTGGGATCTATTAGCGAACGCGGCTATCTCCACGGAACAGCATCGGAGTGGGTCATACGCGGTTAAGGCAACGCACAACAGTACGGTTATTGTTCGAAAAACATTTCCGAATACTTCAGAGTTTTATTCTGAATATTGGTACTGGATATCTCCGACTTGGAGCGCGAATTATAATCTTAACGGTTTAAAATTCGCGCATATTGACGCTAATGGATCTTGCGTAAACCCCCCTGTCGGCGTGAATCTTTGGTTTGCCGACAATTCATGGTATTTGACAGGCAGTAGCTTGGCTTACCCTAATACTCCGGGGGCGTGGACCGGTAGCGCGTATGATTTTTCTCCTGACGGCGGGAATTATACGCAGGTAAGGGGAGCATGGTTTAAAATCGGAATTTACGCCAGAAGCAATACGTCCGGAAATAACGATGGCATATTAAGATACTGGATAGGGGAACCTAATGAGGATTTTGATCCAAACGTTAAGGCGCCCAGGTATTCATCAACGGCATACCGATGGAATTCATCAGGAACGGCTTTGTTCAATTGTTTGTGGGTAGTTTCAAATATTGAAGATTCTGACGCGAATAGTTATCAATACCTGGATGATGTTGAGATTTGGAACCGCCTGCCCGGTTCCAGCGGAACCCAAACCTGCTCGAACTGCTGTTCTTCTACCCAGACCTGCCCGACCGCGATGACGACCGTGGGTACTTGCACAAGATGTTGTGCAACTGCATGCCAGGCCGCTTCGACCGACGCGACCGCCCCCCGCGTCACCGCTTTTACTATTACCCCGACCACTTTGACCGTGGGCGCGAGTTTAACGGCTAATTACACGGTAACCGATAATACGGCCCTGTCCCGCGTCGAACTCTGGTACGCTAATTATAATTCGACCAATTGCAACGAAACGACCCGGACCGGCTGCGTCTGGAACCAGCTCGTCAGCAATAATATTTCCGGCACGAGCCAAAGCGGCACCATTCCCTATACCCCCCACAGCATCGGCTCTTTTATGAACGGCCTCCATGTCGTGGACGCCGCCGGGAATATCGG
>Ga0208373_1001596_pt1 | contig 29245 bp, 28 predicted proteins | sample RifOxyC2_FD_184036 | JGI IMG/M metagenome (GOLD analysis project Ga0208373, IMG submission 184036) | Soil microbial communities from Rifle, Colorado - Rifle Oxygen_injection C2 (SPAdes) | ecosystem: Environmental > Terrestrial > Deep subsurface > Rock core/Sediment | place: Rifle, Colorado... | reverse complement strand
GACGATGACAGAAATCCCGATTTAACTCTGGTGGAAAAAGCCAGCCAGCTGGTCGGCGAGAATTTAAAGCTCGGCTCAATCGTGGTTTACGAAAGCACGGTTTACCCGGGTTGCACCGAAGAATTATGCGTGCCGATTCTGGAGAGCGCCTCCGGCCTTAAATACAATCAGGATTTTTTCGTCGGCTATTCGCCGGAGCGGGTCAATCCGGGAGACAGGGAACATACCATAGATAAAATCGTCAAAATCGTCAGCGGTTCCACGCCCGAAACTCTAAAGCAAGTGGCCGAAGTTTACGGTTCGGTGATTACGGCCGGCATCCATAGGGCGCCGGACATCAAAACGGCCGAAGCGGCCAAAGTGATTGAAAACATCCAGCGCGATTTGAACATCGCTCTGGCCAACGAGCTGTCTTTGATTTTTGACCGGTTGGGCATAGACGTTAAAGAGGTGCTGGACGCGGCCGGCACCAAGTGGAATTTCGTCAAATATCATCCCGGCCTGGTCGGCGGCCATTGCATCGCGGTGGACCCTTATTACCTTACTTATAAATCGGCTCAAGCGGGTTATCAGCCCCAGGTTATTTTGGCCGGCCGGAAGATTAACGACGCCATGCCGGCTTACGTGGTGGAGCAGACTTTAAAGTTTCTGGCCGCCGCCGGCAAAAAGCCGAACCAGGCCAAAGTTTTGGTTTTGGGCCTGTCGTTCAAGGAGAACGTGCCGGATTTAAGGAACAGCCGGGCCAGGGAGATTCTTAACGGTCTTAAAAAACATCAGGTGGAAGTTTACGGCCACGACCCGATAGTCAAGCCGGAATTCGTGGAAGAATATTTTGGTTTACCCAACAGCCGGTTGGAGGAGTTGCCTCAAGTTGACGCGGTGATTGTTTTTAGTCCGCATCGGGAATTTGCCCAAATCAGTCTTGAGGATTTAAAAACCAGAATGACCTCGGCGCCGGTTATTTATGATTTAAAAAGATTGTACGATAAAAAAGAAGCCGAGGCTTTGGGGATTATTTACAAGCATTTATGAAAATTATTTTGGCCACGGGAATTTTTCCGCCCGAATTGGGCGGGCCGGCCACCATGGCCGAGGCGCTTAAAAACAGCCTGGCGGCTAAAGGCCATCAGGTGGAAGTGCTCACTTTTAGCGATAATCGTTCCGGTATTAACCAGCAAAACGGCCGGAACATCATTCATTATCTGCAACGAACCAATGTCCTTTTTAATTATTTAAGGTATTTTTTAAAATTAAACGCCCTGGTTAAAAAAGACGATTTAGTGCTGGCTTTTGACGCTTTAAGCGTCGGCCTGCCTTCGGCCCTGGTCAAGAAAATCAAAGGTAATAAGCTGGCCATCCGCCTGGGCGGCGATTTTTTATGGGAGCAGTCGGTGGCCAGAGGGCTTACCGTTTGCGCCCTGCCGGATTTTTACAAGCAAAAATTCAACCGTTGGCAGAAGTTGAGGTTTAAACTGATTAAGCGGACTTTAAAAGCGGCCGATAAAGTAATTTTAACCAACCGGTGGTTTTTAAATATCATTAAAGAACCTTACGGTTTGTCCGAAGAGAAAATAGAAATCATCAAAAATTTTTATCCTCAAAGCCAGGCTCCGGTTTCGTCCAGAAGCCGGACGGCTGTGGCCGCCGGCCGCTTTATCAAAATCAAGAATTTTGAGAAACTAATAGAAGCTTTTGATGGCAGCCGTTGCCCGGAAGCCAGGTTGGTCATTTACGGCGACGGCCCTTTAAAGAAGGAATTAGAGGCTTTGGCCGCCAGACAAAAAAACCATCGGGTTGAACTGCGGCCGGCTTTGTCCCAAACCGATTTGCTTAAAGAACTGGCCGCCTGCCGTTTTTACGTCCAGCCGAGTTTGTCGGAAGTAAGCCCCAATACCGTTTTGCAGGCTCTGGCCGCCAAAACGCCGGTGCTTATGACCAGGCATTGCGGCTATCTGGAATTTTTAAAAGACCGGGTAACGACTTTTGATCCGTTTGACGAGCAGGATTTAAAAGCCAAACTGGAATTATTTTACGACGACGTTTTTTACGCCGAGCAAAGGGAGAGTTTGACTAAGATTGACCAATCTTACCGGCTGGACGAGGCCGCGGCGGCTTATGAAAATTTATTTTTAAACTTATGAAAGTTTTAACCATCGGTTCGGACATCAATTTGTTCAAAAAGAATTCGGACGTGGCCAAGCGCGCCGTTAAGTACGGCTGGCAAACCGATAAATACATTATCATCAACTTTGCCAAGAAAGGTTTTAGCAAATTGGAACTTTCCAATCAGGTGACCGTTTACCCCACCAATTCGGCCGGTAAACTTTTTTATTTGCTTGACGCTTTTAAGCTGGCCAAAAAAATCGTGGCTCGAGAGGGGATTGAAGTCGTTTCGGTCCAGAATCCTTTTGAAGCGGCTGTGGTCGGCTGGTGGCTGAAAAAGAAATTTAACATCGGGTTGAATATCCAGGTGCACGGCGATTTTTTCGGCAGTGATTACTGGCAGACGGTTAATTTAAAAAACGCCTTCCGTTTTCGGCTGGCCAAACGGCTGCTGCGCCGGGCCGATTCCATCCGGGCGGTAAGCAAAAGAATCGGTTTGAGTTTAAAGAGATTCGGCATTCCCGCTGATAAAATCATCATCGCCCCGATTTACGTGGATTGGCAGGATTTTCAAAACCGCGACTCCGAAATGGATTTGCAGTTTGAGTTTACCAATAAATTCGTGATTTTATCGGTCTGCCGGCTGGCGGCCGAAAAAAATTTGGATTTGTTAATAGAGGCCTTTGGCGATTTAAGCGGGCAATACCGGGAGTTGGTACTGGTGATTGTCGGCGCCGGTCCGGAAGAAAAAAAACTCAAAGCCATAGCCGCCCGTCTGGGTTTGACGGACAAAGTGTTTTTTATGGGCTGGCAGGACGAACCCTCCGGTTATTACAAATCGGCCGATTTGATGGTGATTACCTCGGCCAGCGAAGGCTACAACCGGACCGTGATTGAGGCTATGGCCTGCGGTTGCCCGATTGTCATGAGCGACGTGGGCTTGGCCGGCGAAATCCTGATTCACGAACAGAATGGCCTGGTTTACGAAGTCGGCGATAAGGCCAGTTTGGTTAAGTCCATCGAACGGATGCTGACCGACGTTAATTTAAGGGAAAAATTTATTGCCAACGGTTTTTTGGCCGTTCAAAAATTGCCCAGCGAGGCGGAACTGTTAAAGCGCATCCAGGACGGCTGGCAAAAAGCCGTCAACCCGGAAAAAAACCATGAATAAAAAAACAGCTTTAATTTCCTTATATTCCGATGACGTCAAGGGCGTGCCGCCCCTGGCTTTGTTGTATTTGGCCACGGCTTTAAAAAAGCAGGGGCTGGAGTCAAAAATCATCCATCGCAATGCCAAGGATTTTGAGGAAGTTATCAAAGAAGTGGAAGATTACGGGCCGGCTTTGGTGGGCATGTCGGTTTTTACCGGTTATCACAATAAAAAATACGTTGAGTTAAGCCGGTATTTTAAAAGCCGGGGCTATAAAATCGTCTGGGGCAACGCCCATCCGTCGCTTTTGCCGCGTCAGGTTTTAAGCGAAAGTTGCGTGGATTTCGTCGTTTTCGGCGAAGGCGAAGAAACTTTGGTTGAACTGGTCAAGAATTTGGATAACCCCGCCGCTTACCCCGATATCCGCAGCCTTAATTTTAAAGACCAAAACGGCCAAATCATCATCAATCCCCGAAGGGATTTTATGGATTTGGACGATAATTTAATCGATTGGTCGTTAATCAATCTGGAGCAATACATCGTGCCTTATTTTTCCGGACGTTGCCAGAAAACTTTAATGGTGACCACTTCCCGCGGCTGTCCTTATAATTGCCAGTTTTGTTATAATTTGGTTTTTAATAACCGGCGCTATCGGGCGCATTCGGCGGAAAAAATCATAGAAAATTTAAAACCGCTGATTGAGCGGTATCAGCTTGATGCCGTCCGTTTTTTGGATGATAATTTTTTCATCAACCGGGAGCGGGCTTTTAAAATCGTCCGGGCGTTGGACTTGCCTTACTACGCCAGCGCCAGGGTTGAATATATTACCGAAGACTTTGCGGCCGAACTTAAAACCACCAAATGCTACGAAATCGCTTTTGGTTTTGAATCCGGTTCCGACAGGATTTTAACGGACGTCATCTGCAAGGGCTCCACCACTCAAGATACCCTCCAGGCGGTCCGGCTGTTAAAAGATACCGGCGCCATGACTTCGGGAGCGATTATTTTCGGCGTGCCCACGGAAACCAAGGAAGAATACCACCAGACCATGAAATTCATCATCAAACTATTGGAAGTGAACAATAATCTGGCTTTTACCTGCGGCTGGTATCTGCCTTTTGCCGGCACCGGCATGTTTGAAGCGGCCCGGGTCCTGGGTTTTGTGCCGCCGGATAAAACCGAAGACTGGGATAAATTCAACCGCTGGAGCTCCAGCTACGACATGGCCTGGGTTAAGTGGGATTATCAGCAGGCGGTTAAATATTCCCGAAGAATCATTAACCTTTTAGCCCTCTCTTATAAAAGGAACATTCCGATTTTTAAAACTCTGATTAAAAAGAGGGTGGAAAATTTAAATTATTCCTGGCCGATTGATATTTACATCCTGTCCAAATTAAGGAACATCTATCTTTTCAGCGGCGATAAAAATGCGGTTTATCGGTTTATAAAATGGCTGTTGGTTAAAATAATCAGGTTTAAACAGAGAGGCTTGGCTAGATGAAAAAGACCAAGTTTTAATTTTTAAATAATGTTTCAAAATAGTAATTTAAAAAGATTTAAGATTACTCCTGAAATTTTTTTTGTTTTGGCCTTAATTATAATTTGTTTAATCTTTTCCACTTATAAACTTACGGAAAGCCCGGGGGTTTGGGCCGATGAAGGGGTTTTTCTCCAGACTGCCAGAAATTTAATCTCTTTTGGCCAACAGGGTTTGCAGGTTGAGCCGGGTAAAATCACCTCTTCAGAATATTTAACTGCCGGCTACCCGTTTATTTATCCCATAAGTTTGGTTTTTAAGATATTCGGCGAGGGGGTTTTGGAGGCCAGATTGGTTATGGTGCTGTTTATATTGTTTTTTATTTTTACTGCCCATTATTTAATTAAAAGAATGTTCGGTTTTTCTTTGGCCGCGCAGGCCTCTTTAGTTTTGGTTAGTTTTCCGGTTTTATACGGCAACGGTAAAAGTGCCATCGGTGAAGTGCCGGGCCTCCTTTATTTAATCGTCTTTTTGTTTTTTTTCTTTAAAATTGAGCAGTCGGCTTATAAAAAAAAGCTTTACTATATTTTGGCCGGTTTGTTTTTAGGCCTGGCCGTTATAACTAAGCCGATATTTTTGATTATTTTACCCGCCGTTTTAATCGCCATTTTGTTTTTAAGGAAAAGAACGCGTTTTTACCCGAAATTAATTTTAACTTCATTGGCATCATTTTTAATCCCGATAATCATTTGGCCGGCCACCCAATTTAAAAAAGGGGATTCGGTTATAAATATTTTAAGTTTTTACGCCAACCCTCACGGACTGGGCGATTTATCAGGGACAGTTTTAGGCAATTTGAATAGATTCATAACCGAGTTAAGCCCTCTCTATTTTTTGTTGCTGCTTTTACTTTGGGCCTTTTCGGTCATTATTAGAATCAGAGAAAAAAGGCCGGTTTTTGTGGCAGAAATTTCAGCTTTCACTTTTTCAGTAATGATTCTGCCGGCTTATTTGACCACTATGGGATTTTACCGTTATTTTTTTCCGGCCCTGGCCCTGGCCTTGTTATTTTTCCCTTCGTCCTTATGTATTTTTTTAAATTATTTAAACGGCAAATTAAAGCGGCTCAAAAGTTCCACGGTGACGGCAATTTCATTTTTATTGGTTTTGTCAATGATTATAATAAACCTCTATCAGCTGGGTTTCAGCTCTTACGTGGCAGGCTATTATCAAAGCGCCAGAACGGCGGCTTTAGAAAGCTACTTTGAAAATTTTGATCCGGCTAAAACCATTTTTTTCTACAAAGTTCCGGAAGCTGTCATTTTTTTGCCCAATCACAATTATTTTCAATACGCCAGGTTAACGCCAATCGTTTTTGCCGGCCAAGACCAGCTGGAAAAAATCGCCCAGGGCATTCCCGATGAAATTATGTTTAATAATAATGATTTAAAAGAGATTGAAGACAAAATTTCCTTATATAAATTTAAACAAAATATTGACCGCTACATTGTCATAGAAAAAATCAGGTAACGTGTTATAATAAGCGATAATAACGGTATGAATAAAAAAAATTTAGGCGTTGGCTGTTTGGAAATTAACGGAAAAGCCAGGCAGTATATTAAGCAGGTCCTTGATTCGGGAAGGCTTTCTTATGGCCCCTTTATTAAAAAGTTTGAAAGGAAATTTTCCAGGGCTCACGGAGCCAAATTCGGCATTATGGTTAACAGCGGCACTTCCGCTTTAAGGATAGCTTTAGCCTGTTTAAAAGAAGTTCATCATTGGAAGGCGGGGGATGAAATTATCTTGCCGGCCGTGACTTTTGTTTCAACGGCCAACGTTATAATTGACCAGGGTCTAAAGCCGGTTTTTGCCGATGTTGATTCCAGAACTTACAATATTGACCCTAAAGAAATAAAGCGGAAAATCACCAGGAAAACCAAAGCCATAATGGCGGTTCATTTATTTGGCCAGCCGGCCGAGATGGGCCCGATTATGTCTTTAGCGAGAAAACATAAGCTAAAAGTAATTGAGGATTCTTGTGAGACCATGTACACCGGCTATAAGGGCAGGCGGGTGGGCTCCTTTGGCGACATCGCCTGCTTTTCAACTTACGTGGCTCATCTAATCGTCACCGGCGTGGGCGGTTTGGCCATTACCAATAATAAGCACTATGCTGAAATTTTAAGAAGTTTAGCCAATCATGGACGTGATGGCATTTATATCGGCATTGACGATGACAAAAATAAAAAAGGTCGGGCCTTGGCCGAAATTGTCAGCAGGAGATTTAAATTTATCAGGCCGGGCTATAGCTTTAGAGTAACGGAGTTTGAAGGCGCTTTGGGCTGCGCGCAGCTGGAGACGTCGGGTCGAATTTTATCAAAGCGGCAAACCAACGCCAAATATTTAATTAAGAATTTAAAACCGTTTGAAAGATATTTGCAGCTGCCATGGAAACCAAAATATTCCGGCCATGCTTTTATGATGTTCCCCCTAGTTATTAAAAAAAGTTTAAAAATCAAAAAAAAGGAGTTGGTTAATTATTTAGAAAACAAGGGCATAGAAACCCGGGAGATGCTGCCTTTGATTAACCAGCCATTTTATAAAAAAATGTTTAAAATTAAGCCAGCAGATTATCCGGTGGCTGATTGGATTAATAATTACGGTTTTTACATCGGTTGCCATCAAAAAATGGCCAAGGCCGAACTTGATTATATCATCAAAGCGTTTAAAAATTATTTTTTGTCAATATGAAAAAAGCCTTAATAACCGGCGTTAACGGACAGGATGGTTCATACCTCTCCGAGCTTTTGCTTAAAAAGGGTTATGAAGTTCATGGCATAGTTCGCAGGGCCTCAACCTTTAACCGCTGGCGCATTGACCATCTGCATAGACATTTGTTTGAAAGAAATCAAAACTTTAATTTAGAGTACGGTGATTTAGCGGATTCTTCCAGCTTGATGAGAATTATAAAAAAAGTAATGCCTGATGAGATTTATAATTTGGGCGCCCAGTCGCACGTGCAGGTTTCTTTTGAAACTCCGGAGTATTCCGCCGACGTTGACGGTTTGGGCGCTTTGCGCTTGATTGAAGCGGTAAGAATTCTGGATTTAATCGATAAGGTAAAGTTTTTTCAGGCCTCAACCAGCGAAATGTACGGTAAAGTGGAGTCAGAGCCGCAGAATGAAGAAACGCCCTTTCACCCCCGCAGTCCTTACGGGGTGGCCAAACTTTACGCTCATTGGATAGTTAAAAATTATCGCGAAGCTTATAATTTTTTCGGTACCAGCGGGATTATCTTTAACCATGAATCGCCCAGAAGAGGCGAGAATTTTGTAACCAAAAAAATTACCCAGAATTTGGTCAGAATTAAACTAGGCCTGCAAGATACTTTTAGACTGGGCAATTTGGAGGCGATTAGGGACTGGGGTTATGCCAAAGATTACATGGAAGCGGTTTGGCTGATGCTGCAGCAGGATAAGCCGGATGATTTTGTCATTGCCACCGGCCAAAGCCACTCAATCAGGGAATTCGCGGAAGAAGCCTGTAAAAATCTGGAGATAGACCTGGGCTGGCGGGGCAGCGGCCGGGAAGAAAAAGGAATTGATAAGGCAACCGGCAAGGTTATTATTGAGCTTGACGACCGCTATCTTAGGCCGACAGAGGTTGATAAGCTAAAAGGCGATGCTTCTAAGGCTAAAAAGGTTTTAGGCTGGCAGCCCAAGGTTTCTTTTAAAGAATTGGTTAAAATTATGGTTGATTATGATTTAAAAAGTATCCGGGAGAAAAAGGACGATATATTAATTGACTAATATTTAATGTCAAAAAAATCCAGAAAAAACGTTTTAATTATCGGCGCTTCTGGTTTCGTGGGTCAGGCGCTTACCAGGTTGTTAAGTTCAACTAGGCAAAAGCTGTTTTTGGTTTCCAGGAAAAAAAGTTTTAAGGCCAAGGGAACAAAAGTATATTACGGAGACTTAAACAGCCTAAATTTTTGTCGGCGGATTTTAAAGGACATCGACGTTGTTTATTACCTGGCGGGTTATAAAAAAAATATTGCCTGGCACGTTAATAAACCGTGGGAATTTATCAACGGTAATGTTTGGCCTTTATTAAGTTTTTTGGAGGCCTTAAAAGATTCCCGGGTTAAAACTTTGATTTATTTGAGCACCACTCACGTAAAATACGTCGGCCTTAAAGAAAAATCCATTGACGGTTATGCCTTGGGCAAATATTTAAGCGAGCTGGCTTTAAAATCGTTCGCAAAAAAATCTGCCATTGACATTAAAATCGTCAGGTCGGCGGTAATTTATGGGCCGGGAGATAATTTTAACCCTCGGGAGGCCAATTTTATTCCGGCCATGATCAGACGGATAGCTGAAAGTGAGCAAGAGCTGATTGTCTGGGGCAGGGGTTTGAGAAAGTTGCAATTTATTTACATTGATGATTTAACGGCTAATTTAGCCAAAGCGCTGAATGCCAAAAAATCTTTATTAATAGTGGGCGATTCCAGGCCCGCGACAATTAACCAGATAGTCGGAAAAATTCTAAAATTATTTAAAAAGGAATTATTAATCAGGCATGACCAAACAAAACCGGATAAACAAACCAAGCTGAATGTTTTTAAAAATTTAGTTAAACCCGAAGTTGACATTGACCAGGGCTTAAAAAAGACCATAAATTATTATAAAAAGATAAATGGCTAAGATATTAGTAATCACTCCCAGCTATAATGAAAAAGACACGGTTATAGTCTTAATTGAAAAACTGTTTCATTTAAAATTGGATTTAGACGTTTTAGTCGTTGATGACAGTAAGGATGAGACCGGTGATTTGATTAAAAAAAAGCAGTTAGAGCGCGCTAATCTTTATTTAATAAAAAGGCAGGGCAAGTTGGGACGCGGCACGGCTGTTTTGGACGGACTTAAGTTTGGCTTTAATAAAGATTATCAATATTTCGTGGAAATGGACGCTGATCTTTCTCACCAGCCCGATGAGCTGCCGTCGTTAATGTCTTTGGCCGCGCCAAACCAGGTGGTTATCGGTTCACGTTATTTAAAAGAAAGCAAGATTGTCAACTGGCCTTTTAAAAGAAGGATTTTCAGCCGGCTGGCCAATTTTTATGCCGGGTTGATTTTAGGAATCGGTATTCATGATTACACCAACGGCTTCCGCGTTTACGGCAGAGAGGCGGCTTTAAAAATTAATTTTGGGGAAATTAAGTCAACCGGCTACATTGTTTTATCCGAGATTGCCTACCAGCTTTTTAAAAAAGGCGTTGAATTCGTTGAGCAGAAAACCATATTTATTAACCGGAGCCGCGGCCGGTCAAACTTTTCTTTTAAAGAAATTAAGGAATCATTTTTATCAGTTTTGAGGATTAAAAGGAACTTTAAGTAATATGCCCAAACTTTCACTAATTATTCCGGTTTATAACGAAAAAAATACCATCCTGGAAATTCTGGCCAAAGTCGGCCGGGTTGATTTGGGCGAGACGGCTAAGGAAGTGATTATCGTTGACGATTTTTCCAGCGACGGCACCCGGGAAATCCTGCAAAGCCTGGCCGGCCAGCATCAAATCATTTTTCACGACCAAAATTACGGCAAGGGCCTGGCCATCAGAAGCGCCTTAAAAAAAGTCAGCGGCGACTGGACGGTCATTCAGGACGCGGATTTGGAATACGAGCCCGAAGATTTAAAAAAATTGCTCAATAAAATCCAGGAACCGGGCGTGGCCGCGGTTTACGGCTCCCGCCGCTTGAACAGAAGTTATTTTTCCGAAAGGCATTCCGGCTTTGTCTACGCTATGGGCGGAATTTTTTTAACCGGACTGGCTAATTTATTATACGGCGTCAACATCACCGACGAGGCCAATTGTTATAAAATGGTAAAAACGGATTTGTTAAGAAGTTTGGATTTAAAATGCCGGCGGTTTGAATTTTGTCCGGAAGTTACGGCCAAGCTCGGTAAAAGAAAAATCAAGATTCATGAACTGCCGGTCAGGTATAATCCGCGCCATAATGCCGAGGGCAAAAAAATCGGCTGGCGTGACGGCCTGGCGGCCGTTTGGACTTTAATCAAGCATCGTTTTATCAAATGAAAAAGATATTGTTAATCAACCCTCCCTGGGTAATCGGAGAAGACAAAAATTTATGGAACGAAGTGGCCAGCGCCTGGCCCAGCTTAGGGCTGGGTTATATTGCCGCGGTTTTGGAAATTGAGGGGCATCAGGTTTATTATCTGGATTGTTCGTCCGAGCATTATACCGTCGGCGATCTGGACAGAGAAATTTTGGATAATTACCGGGAGTTGGATTTTGTGGGTATTACCGCCACCACGCCGCTGGTTAAAAACGCCCTGGCCATCGCCGAACTGGCCAAGAAGAAATTCAAAGACGTCAAAGTGGTGCTGGGCGGCGTGCATCCTTCCATCATGCCGGACGAGGTTTTATCCCACCCGGCGGTGGATTACGTGGTCATGGACGAGGGCGAAGAAACCATGAAGGAACTGGCGGCCGGGCTGGAGCCCGCCGCTATCCGGGGCCTGGGCTATAAAAAGGACGGCCAGATTCACAAAAATCCGCCCCGGCCGTTGATTCCTGATTTGGACGCCATTCCCGCGCCGGCTTATCATCTAATGAACATGAAAACTTTCCGTCCGGCCGTCGGCAGCTATAAACGGCTGCCGGTGATGATTCTTTTCGCCACCCGCGGTTGTCCGGGCCGCTGTACTTTTTGCTACCGGACTTTTCGGGGCCTAGTCAGAAAAAGATCGGCCCGCAACATTATCAATGAGATTAAGATTTTAAAAAGGGATTACGGCATCAGGGAGGTGGCTTTTTACGACGACACCTTTACGATTTTCCGGCCGGTGGTCAAGGAATTTTGTGAAATCATGATTAACGAGAATATTAATATGACCTGGTCCTGTTTTTCGCGGGTGGACTGCGTGGACGAAGAACTGCTTAGATTAATGAAAAAGGCCGGCTGTCATCTGATTCTCTTTGGCGTGGAATCGGCCGACGAACAGATTTTAAAAAACGTCAACAAAAGAATTTCTTTGGACCAGGTTTTAAAGGTTATCAGAACGGCCAGAAAAGTCGGTTTGGAAACCAGAGCCTCGTTTATGTTCGGCAATCAGGGCGAAACCGAGGAGACCATCAAAAAAACCATCAACTTCGCCATTAAACTGGATCCGGACGAAGTCCAGTTCAACATCGCCACGCCCTATCCCGGCACCGAGCTGTTTGCCTGGGCCAAAGAGCGGGGCTACATTAAAAGTTTTGACTGGAACGATTACAGCATGTCTAATACGGTTTTTGAACTGCCCGGCCTGGACCGGAAAAAACTCCAGCGCTACTACAGTCTGGCCCACCGCAAATTTTATTTCAGGCCTAAAGTCGTTTTACGCCGCCTGTTCCACATCCGAAGCCTGGACCAGCTTAAGCAGGAGTTTAAAGGCGCCCTGGCTTTATTAAGATTTTTCAACAAATAATTTTCATGTCCCATCATAAACCAATTATCTTTATTATCCTGATTTCCTTGTTTGGCAGTCTGGCTTATTCTTTTTATTTTCAGATTACCCCGCAGGTGGACGCCCGGGGTTATGACAGCGCGGCCCTGAACATCGTCAACGGCTACGGCTACCGGGAAACGGCTGACGGGGATTTGGTTTTTGACCAGGCCATCGGCCGCATCGGGCCGCTCTACCAGTACTTTTTAGCCGGCCATTATTATCTGTTCGGCCACCGCTTTGAGCCGGTCTGGATTTCGCAGGCCATTTTGCACGCCCTGACCGTTCTGCTGGTTTATTTAATCTGCCTGCTGATTTTTAAAAATGCCGAACGTAAAAAAGATATTAGCCTCTTGGCCGCGGCCATTATCGGTTTTTATCCGGATTTGGTGGAAATTTCCGCTATGCTAATGATGGAAACTTTTTATCTGTTCTGGTTTATGCTGGCCGTTTATTTGTTCTTCCGGTTTTTTGATAAAATCAGTTTTTGGCCGGCCGTTTTAAGCGGTTTGGTTTTCGGACTGGCTACGCTTACCCGGCCGCCGGTTTTATTTTTAATTCCGGCGGTTTTGTTTTGTTATTTCACTCAAAAAAAGCGTCTGGCCGCCGGCGCCTTTATTTTAACCCTGGTTTTGGTTTTTGTTCCCTGGACCGCGCGCAATTATCAAGTTTTTCATAAGATTTCGCCCTTGGGCGCCGGCGGCGCTTATAATTTCTGGATTGGCAATTATCACGGCGCCAACGGCGAGCAGGAACCGCCGGATGAGGCCCGCGAGTTTATCAAAAATTACGGGGTGATTAACATTCAGCCGGTGGCCATGAATAATTTTTTTACTTTTATCCGGCAACATCCGCTGGAATACGTCAAACTTACCGCTTTGAGAGTGAATAAGTATTTCAGCCTTGCCCGGCCCATGGGTTTTTGGTTTTATCAGTCCGGCCTGGGCCAGCTGATTTTTTTAATCTGTTCCTCTTTGGCCTCGGTCTTCTTGTTTATTTTCGGGCTGGCCGGTTTGGCCAAAGCTTTTAAATTGAACCATCGGCAACTCAATTATCTGCTGGCTTTTACCATTTTAACGCCCCTGATTATTTTTGCCACGGTGGTGGAAACCAGATACCGCTTCCAGATTTATCCGCTGTTGGCGATTTTTGCCGGCTACTTTATAATTTATCTGGCCGGCCAGAAGAAATTCTGGCTCAATAAAACTCTCTGGCTGTTTGCCGGTCTGGTTTTAGCCAATGGCTTATTGGACCTTGTCCTAAGTTTGGACAGGTTTAAAGAACGCCTGGGTTGGTTTTTATAAATTATGGATAATCCCAAACTAAAAATTTTATACGTCACCCAAAAGGTTGATTTTAACGACGACCTGCTTGGCGCCGTTCATGCTTACATAGGCAGTCTGGCCAAACAGGTGGATAAGCTTTACCTGGTCTGTTTGTCTAAGGGCGAAGTCCGTCTGCCGGCTAACTGCCAAGTTTTTTCTTTGGGCAAAGAAGCGGGGGAGAATAATTTGAAATATGTTTTTAATTTTTACCGATTTGTTCTGCCCCTGATTTTTAAAAAGAAAATCAACGGCATTTACGTGCACATGAATCAGGTTTACGTTTATCTGTTGCTGCCGTTTCGGCCGTTTCTTAAATTATTCAGGATTCCTTTGGTCTGGTGGAAGGCTCATGCCAACCTTAACTGGCAGTCCAGACTGGCCAGGCATTTCGTGGACCGTGTGGTCACCAGCGTGTCCGTGGCCTATAATGTTAATACGTCCAAAAGAATCATTGTCGGCCAGGGCATAGACACCGAAAGATTCAGGCCTTTGCCGTCAACGCGGGCCGATGGCCGGAATATCAGAATTGCCGTAATCGGCCGTTTGTCGCCAATTAGAAAATACGACTTATTGCTGAAAGCGGTTAAAAAAGTAAGCGAAGATTTGCCGGAAACAAGGGTTGAGGTCAGCGTTTACGGCCAGCCGGCCAATCAAAAACAGCAGGCTTATTATGACGAGCTCAAGGCTTTGCAAACCGAGCTCGGTCTGGAACAGACAGTTTTTTTCAAAGGAGCCGTGCCTAACCGTCAACTGCCAGAATTCATCAATCAGGCCGATTTCGTGGTTAATCCGGGCGGCAGCAATAGTCTGGACAAGTCTATTATAGAAGCCATGGCTTGCGAAAAAATCGTGGTTGATTCCAACGCCGCCACCGCGGAAATTTTGGAAGTTAGCGATTTAAGCCCGGCGGAAAAGGCAGTCTTTATGTTTAAACGGGAAGACTGGCGGGATTTGGCGGATAAAATTGAAAGAGTCATTAAACTGGAGCCGACGCTCAAGTCAGCCATAGAGAAAAAATTGCGCGCCCTGGCGGTCAAAAACCACAACGTTGACCGTTTAAGCGGGGAAATTATAAAGGTGTTTAATAATTTGTAAATTATCGCAGATGTAGCGACGCAATATTTTGCGTCGCTACGGAAAAAGAATATGAATAAAAAAGTAATCGTTATAGGCATTGATGGCGGCAGTTGGAATTACATCCAGAGCTGGATTGATAATGGTAAGCTGCCCATTTTTAAAAAACTGCAGGCCCAAGGCGCCTGGGGCGTTTTAAAATCCCAGTTGCCGCCCGTGACCTCGCCCAACTGGAAATGTTTTTCCACCGGCCTTAATCCGGCCAAACTGGGAGTCTTCTGGTGGGAAAACGTGGACGTTGTAAATCGCAAGATTTACATACCCAACGCCCGCTCTTTTAGCGGCAAGGAAGTTTTTGACTATCTATCCGATGCCGGTTTTAGGGTCGGCGTGATTAACATGCCCACTATTTATCCGCCGCACAAGATAAACGGCCTGATGGTGGCCGGCGGACCGGACGCCATGGAATCCGGCTTTACTTATCCCGAGGCTTTGGAAAAAATGTTAAAGTCAAAATTCGGCTGGCGGGTTTTGCCCAAAAATATTTCTTTCATGAAACAGAATGCCGACGAAGTGATAGAAGAAATTTATTATTTAATTGAAGCCAGATTCAAAGCGGCCGAATTTTTATTGACTGAAGGCAAGTTTGATTTTTTTATGGTCGTCACCTATTTAATCAACGTCCTTCAGCATTACCATTGGGGCGACGACAAAGTTTACAAGGCCTGGCGGATTATTGACGACGGCGTCGGCCGCTTGATTGAAAAATTTCCCGATTACACTTTCTTGTTCATGTCCGACCACGGCACCAGCGAAATCAAAGTCAAGTTCAACATCGCCACCTGGCTGGAACAAAAAGGCTATCTTAAATTAAAATCCCAAAGCGCCAGTTCCAAACTGCGAAGCTTGGGCATTACCAGAGAAAAAGTCACCAAAGTTTTAACCAGGCTGGGTCTGAAGGAATTTATCAAAAGAATCGTGCCCGCCGCCATTCAGCAAAAACTGCCGGATGAGCAGGGCAGCGTGCAGCGGTTGGGCAAGGCCGAGCTGATTGACTGGGACAATTCCAGATGCGTGCCTTCGGGCCAGGGACCGATTTATCTGCTGGACAAAAATCCCGAATTTGCCGGCCGGCTGATTTCCGAACTGGAAGCCCTTGAGTATAATGGAATTAAGATTGTGGATAAGGTTTATCGCAAGGCGGAAATCTACTCCGGCCCTTATTTTGACCAGGCCCCGGATTTAATCGTGGACCAGGGCAAATATACCCATTTTAGCGGTTCTTTGGGTTTTAAACAGCCGTTTGAGGCCCCTCAAGCCTGGAAGGGCGAAAACGAGCCGGAAGGCCTGTTTTTGGCCTACGGATGCGGCATCAAACCCCAACATCTGGACACCAGCATCTTAAATCTGACCCCCACGATTTTGAAGATGTTTGACGTCCCAGTGCCGGAGGAAATGGACGGAGAAATTATTAGATTATTTTATTAAAATATTATGGAAAATCCATGGTTAAAATTAAACATAGAAAATAGTCCATATATTTTAGACTGTGACAGAGAAATAGTTAATGAATTTAATGAAAGAAAAAAGTCCTACAATAATCACAAAATTCGGTTAGATAATTTGCCCACCCCGTTTGCTGGTGATTTTGAAAATGCGAAAATTTTGTTATTACAATTAAATCCAGGGTCAGAAATTTTACCAGGATTGGAGCCGACTGAAAATCATGAATTTTTTATTTATAAGAATCTTAAAAATGAACTTTTAAAAAGTCTAAGACATAATAAAATGGATTATCCATTTTATTGGCTTAATCCAGATTACATGATGACTGGAGGTTTTAAATACTGGGTCAAAATATTTCCTTCTGTAATTAATAATTTTGATGATTATAAAAAAATTGCTAATAATGTTTGTTGTGTACAGTATTTTCCATATCATTCAAAAAACTATGGACACATAAATAAAATTTTAGAATCACAAAATTATAGTTTTAATTTAGTAGAAGAGTTTATTAAAAAACCCGATAGAATGATAATATTAATGAGAGCAGAGAATTATTGGTTAAATAGTCCAGTAGCTCCTAAATTAAAAGAATTCGGATATTCCACTCTAAAAAGTAATAGAAATCCAGTTTTGAGCAGGAGAAATTTTACCAAAGAAGAAGATTATAATCGCTTTTTTTTACTATCCCAATTTTAATTAAATGGTGGCTATTTTTAATAATTTTAAATTCCACCTAACACAGGATTGCCGGTTTCCGCCAGAAAGATTAAAAGAGATTTATTCGCGAGAAGCCTGCCCCGAGCGAACCCGCCGATTCGGCGAGGGAAGTCGAGGGGGTCGAAATGACAAAGGGGCAACGGCTGGTCAAGGCTAAATTATCAGGTTATAATGAGCTGGAGGTGAGAAAAATTCCTAAATTATTAATCAAAAATATATAAACCACCCCCCTATTAATAAGGGGATTAAAGGAGAGGTTTAAACCAAAAAATTATGCTTAACAGGGAGCAAATGAGAGAATTCCAAGACAGGATAGAAAACACGCCTTCAGGGATAACTATTGAGGGTAAGGAAGAGTTTGAAAACATCAAAAACGGCAGGCAGACCGCTTATGTTGACATCGGCTGGCCAAATTACATTAATTTTAACTTTGGCGACAGGATTATTTTTAGAGATAAAGGCGGCGAGGAGGCGGAGGCTAAGGTTATGCGGACTAGTAAACGTATTAACAGTTTTAATGAACTAATTGCCAACGAGATGATAAACGGCAAGGTTAAGAGGGGTGAGACGATAAATAAGTTTTTTCCCGGTTTAGCCGAAAAGGAGGCATTAGATGTTTATCAGAATAAATTTAAGCCGCACCTTATTGAGAAATATGGCTTGGTGGTGATTGAGTTTGAAGTGGCGGAGAAGAAAGGGGAATAAACCACCCCTTGTTTTCCCTACTTGGGGGCGTAAGGGGAGGTTATTTTTATGAAAATAATTCGTAACGTTTTAATTTTATTTTTCTATCTCACCGGCATTCCATTTTGGCGGAGGCTATTTTTAGAAACGCCTCTATTGCGGGTTTGGTGCTTGCACGAAGTTAAAGATAACCGAGTCAGTCAATTTAGAAAAAAGATTGCCTGGGCCAAACAAAATTTCAATTTAATCACGCCAGAGCAATTTTTAAACAAGGATTTGTCCAAAAACAAAGTCAATTTGTTGATGACTTTTGACGACGGTTATGAGTCTTGGTTTAAAAACGTTCTGCCGGTTTTGGCGAGTGAGGGGATAAAGGCGATTTTTTTTGTTAATCAGCATTTCCGCTGTCATGAAAGTCGGTTATTGGCCGACGGTCATAGTTTGGGCGGACACAGCCAAGCCCATTCTTATTTAACGGAAATTTCTCCGGAGAAACTGGCAACGGAAGTTGAGGGCTCGGTTAAATCGGAATTTTTCGCCTATCCGGAAGGGGACAGGCATAGCTACAACGCGGTCGTCGTAAATCAAATAAAAAAAGCCGGCTATAATTACGGCTTCACCATTTTGCCCGGCTATAATACCGGCCGAACCAACTCTTTTGCATTGCATCGCGATTCGCTGGATGCTAACGTGCCCGACTGGCTGTTTAAATTGTGGTTAAAAGGCGGTTATGACTGGAAGATATAATCTATCCACATTGACCATGATTTTTCATTGCGTTAGAATAAATTTCCACAGGGTTGACTATAATTAATTGAAAAATTATGCCCAGAAAAGCGAAATTCGCTAAAAACGCACCTTTTACGGCTGAAATGGCTGAAATCCATTTTAGCGCCATTAAATCAGATTTTGACGGTCTTCAGTCAAACTTTAATGACTTAAGGTCAGAAGTTAATCAAAGGCTGGACAAGCAAGACCAGAAATTAAACACCATTCTGGAGGTAGTCAAAGTTTATGATACCGACAGAAAAGAGATAAAATTTATTTAACATCAACAATTCCGCCGGCGGCAATGTCCTCGTTTTTGACAATCACAAATCGTCCCAGCTGGTGCATGTAGTTAAAGTCTTCAATCACTAAAGGTTTTTCCGTGACTATTTCCACTTCGCCCACCTCGGTTTCCCTGATTTCGTCAGCCCGGTCCGTGATGATTTCCAAAGAAGAAGAATCCATCAGTTTATGGATTTTTTTTATTTTAGCCGGCACTTCCTGGGTAGCAAGCTTAAGAATAAAAGTCTCGTCGGTTTTAACTCCGGCCGGCGACATCCAAAAAACGGTGGCTTTAAAGTTAGTCGTTACGGTCGGCAATTGGTTTGTCTGGCAGATAACGTCGCCCCGCTCAATATCAGCCGTGTCTAAAATCAGCCCGACGTTTTCGCCGTCTAAAGCCCGGTTTTTTTCTTCGTGCCATTTTTTAATTTCTTTGACCGTGGCTTTAATTCCCGCCGGCATTATTATTACCTCCTGGCCCTGATTCAGGACGCCCGTTTCCACTTGCCCGACTATAATCTCCCTGTATTTATCCTGCACCGGCAGGCGCAAAGGCAGCTCCTGGGTTTTGGCCAGGGTTTTAAAGGAATCCAAAGCTTCCAGAATGGTCGGGCCGTTGTACCAGTTTAAATTTTCGGTTTTATGCTCAATAAAATCGCCCTGGTAGGCGGAAATGGGAATAACGTAGTTGGGCTCAAGGTTAAGGGCGGCCAGGTGGCTTAAGAGTTCCTTTTTAATTTCTTCAAACCTGGCCCGTTGGTAATTCACCTTATCCATTTTGTTGACGGCCACAATCAGCTGTTTGACGTCCAGCAGGTTAAGGATATAGGCGTGCCGTTTGGTTTGTTCGCGGATGCCTTCGGCCGCGTCCACCATCAAAATGGCCGCTTCGGCCAAAGAGGTGCCGGTAATCATGTTTTTTAAAAATTCCTTGTGGCCGGGCGCGTCAATAATCACGTAATCCCGCCGGTCGGTTTTAAAGAAAGTCTGGGTGGTGTCAATGGTGATGTTTTTTTCGCGTTCTTCTTCCAGATAGTCCATCAGATAGCAAAATTCAAATTGCTTGCCCAAAGCTTCGCAGACCGATTTAACCTCGTCTATCTTAACCTGGGGAATGAAGCCGGTATCAAAAAGCAGACGGCCGATCAGGGTTGATTTGCCGTGGTCCACGTGTCCGACAATGACGAAATTCAAATGGTTTTTGTTCATAATTTTTTAAAACCACCCCTTACATCCCTTCCTTATTAAGGAGGGGAAAGAGGGGAGGTCACATATAACCCAAGCTTCTTAATTTTTCCATGGTATTGGCCTGCTCCTTATCCTGCAGCCGGCCGGCCCGTTCGGGATCTTTGATGGTTTCCAACTCGCTGATTATTTTATCAACCGTATCGGCGTTTGATTTAATGGGTTTGGTAATCGGCTTACAGCCCAGGCTGCGGTAGCGTTGCCCGTCTTTGGCAAAATATAATTTATTGACCGGAATGTTTTCCCGCTTGGCGTAGCGCCAGATGTCTATTTCCGTCCAGTGCAGCAGGGGATGGACCCGTACGTGAGTTTCTTTGCCCAGTTTTGATTTGTACTGATTCCAGAGTTCGGGCGGCTGGTCGTTATAGTTCCATTTAAAATCAATGGTCCGGGGAGAAAAATACCTTTCCTTGGCCCTGATGCCGTGTTCGTCCCTTCTAATGCCAACTAACATGGCCTTAAGGTTTTCCTTAACGATGGTCTGCTGCAGGGCGACGGTTTTAAGTTCGTGCGAACAGGTGAAAGCGTCGTGGGTTTCGTAGCCGACCCCTCTTTTTAAAGCTTCTTCGTTTCTGGTTACCATCAGATTCAGCTGCCAGTCTCGGGCGTATTTATCCCTGAACTGATACATCTCGGGAAATTTATAAGTGGTGTCAATGTGAATTATCGGAAACGGCACAGTTCCGAAGAAAGCTTTTCTGGCCAGCCAGAGCATGGTGGTGGAGTCTTTGCCGATGGACCAAAGCATGGCCAATTTTTTGTATTGATAATAAGCCTCGCGGATGATGTAGATGGATTTGTTTTCCAGTTGGTCTAAATAATCCATAGATTATAATTTTCAATTTATAATTTTCAATTTTCATTGAATTTTTAATTTTAAAATTTTAAATTTGTCATTAATTTAAAATTAGAAATTTAAAATTGAAAATTACTTTAAATATCCCAGACTTTTTAGTCTCTCCTTCACCCTTTCCTCATCGGTTTTGGAAAAGCCCTGTCCGGCCGAGCCTTCGGAAATTAGCTGTCTTAAAACATAGACCGCGAAAGAGGAGACCGAATTAAAGCCGGTATTTTTTATCAAATCCTTGATTTTGTCGTTCAGCTGGACGGGAATGGAAATAGTGGTGTATTTGCCCTGATTTTTCATATGGTTGTGGATAAGTTGTAATCTCTATAATGTATTTTAATTAAATATAATTATAAGTCAAGTTGATAAAAAAGCCAAAAGATTATATAATTTTTGGACATAAAACTCAAAAAATGGCTAAATTCATTAAAATTTGGAAATACAGATTGTTCAAGTATCTGCCTTATTTGTTTAAGCGCCATTTTTTAAACCAGATTTTAACCGGTCGTTTTTTAAAGCCGGGGCACGCCCTGCTCATCAGAATCAAATCGGCCGTTTTTAAGACTCCCTGGGTCGGCATTATTGAAACGGGCATTTTTTGCAATTTAAAGTGCGCCACCTGTCCGACGCCGCATCATAAAATCGGCCGAACCAAGAGGAATATGACTTTTAAGGAATTCAAGGAAATTATTGATAAAATCAGTCCTTATTGCCACGTGGTTTTATTGTATAACTCCAACGAGCCTTTGCTTCATCCCGAGCTGGACAAAATGATCGCCTACGCCGATAACAAGAATCTTTACGCTATGATAAGCACCAACGCCACTTTATTGGATGAGGCCATGACCGACAAGCTTTTAAATTCCGGTTTGGACGAGATTCTGGTTTGTCTGGACGGCATGTCCGCCGCCAGTTACGAACCTTTCCGGGTGGGCGCTGATTTTGCCGCGGTCAAGAAAAACATTGAATATTTCTGTCAGGAGAAAAGAAAGCGAAAATTAAGAAAACCTTATGTGGAAATGCAGTATATCTTAACTAAACTCAATCAGAGCGAATTACCTTTGATGAGGGAATTTGTTAAACAAAACCGGATTGACCGTTTGCACGTCAAATCGTTAAGCATCAGCGGCGTGGCTTATTCGCCGGCCGAAACCAGGGAACTCTCGGCCAAATTTTTACCCCAAACCTCGGGCCAAAACCGGGAAAAAATCAGATACGAGCAGACCGCCGACGGCAGCCTTAACATTATCAGGCCAAAGGACTGGTCTTGTCCGTTAATCGGAAATCAAATCATGGTTTTGGCCGACGGTTCAATTTCCATGTGCTGCCACGACATTCAGGGCCAGTATCTTTACGGCAATTTATTAAGCGGCGATTTCCGCCAGATTTGGAACAGCCGCCAAGCCAAGTCATTAAGAGCCAAAGCTTTGCAGGGCGAACTGCCTTTATGCAAAATTTGCGGAGCGCGCTGATTTTATGTTTAAGATTTATAAAAATAAGCGGGAGATTGTCAATTCTTTAATCAAGGCAACGGACGTGGTTTTGGACGTGGGTTTTTGGGGCCAGGGAGTAAAGATAGGCCATCGGGACTGGGTTCATAATTTTCTTAAAAACCGGGCCAAGGACGTTTACGGGCTTGACCTTGACTTTGATTCAGCCAGGCTTAATCCGTCCGACCATTATCAAAAGGCCAACGCCGAGAATTTTGATTTTAAGGTTAAGTTTGACGTGATTTTTGCCGGCGATTTGATTGAGCATCTTTCCAATCCCGGCTTGTTTTTAAACGCCTGCGCCAGAAATTTAAAAGAGGGCGGCAGCATAATCATTATTACTCCCAACTGTTTTAATCTGTTTCATCTGGCCGAAAAACTGTCCAAGCGGGAACCGACGGTCAATAAAGACCATGTCTGCTATTTTAACGAGAAGACCATTACCAGACTGCTGGAAAAGAACGGCTGGCAACTGGCGGAGATTGATTTTTTATATTCCCTGCCCATAGTTTACAAGGCCAGCTGGAAAAAGAAATTTTTAAATTTTGTTTATTGGCTGCTGTCCAAATTCACCACCAAATTCATGGAAAATATGGTAATTACGGCAAAAATAGTCAATAAACGATAGTAATTTATGAAAAATAATCAATCGGGATTGGTTTTATGGCTCACCGGTTTGTCCGGTTCAGGTAAAACCACCCTGGCCGACAAACTTTTGGACTATTTTAAAAGCCGGCAGATTGACTGCGAGCGGCTTGATGGCGACGTTTTTAGACGAAGTTTGACGGCGGATTTGGATTTTTCCCCCGAAGCCAGAAATAAAAACATTGAACTGGCCGGTCAATTGGCCAAAGAATTGTCCGAACGGGGAAAATTAGTGGTGGCTTCGTTTATTTCGCCTTATCTTGAGCAAAGGAAAAAGCTTAGGAAAGGGATAAATAATTTCATTGAAGTTTATTTAAACTGTCCCTTGGATGAATGCGAAAGGCGCGACGTTAAGGGTTTGTATAAAAAAGCCAGAGCGGGGGAGCTAAGGCAGTTTACCGGCATTGACGACGTTTATGAACCTCCTCAAAAACCCGAAATTGAATTAAAGACGAATGAACTCTCGCCCGAAGAATGTTTTAAACAAGTAATTGATTATTTAGAAAGTAACCAGCTGCTTAATCTATGAAAATAATTTACATTGCCAACGCCAGAATCCCCACGGCCAAAGCCCACGGTTATCAGATAGCCAAAATGTGCGAGGAGTTTTCTTTAGCCGGCGTCCAGACGGAGCTCTGGCTGCCCGGACGGGCCAACGCCATTGCCGGGGATTTATTCGGTTTTTACGGAGTCAAAAAGGTTTTTAAAGTCGTGGAACTCAAGTCGGTTGATTTCATCAAAAGCGACAAATATCTGGGCCGCTTCAGCTTTTGGCTGCAGACCGCCGGCTTTATGATCAGGTTGTTGTCGGTAAAAGTTGATAAAGATTCTGTCATTTATACTCGTCATCCGGAAATTATCTGGCTGTTTTCCGTTAAAGGCTGCCGGACGGTTTATGAAGCTCACCGCTGGCCGGGCCGACGGGCCAAGCTCCACAATTTTTTAGTCAAACAAGCGGCTAAAGTAATCGTTTTAACCGAAAGTTTGAAAGAACTGTTCTTAAAAAGCGGTTTTGGGGAGGCTAAAGTGATGGTCGTTCCCGACGGAGTGGATTTAAAAATTTTTGACCTGGATTTAACCAAAGAGGCGGCCAGAGCTCAACTGGGATTAAGTCAAAACAAAATAATTTTAGGCTATACCGGCAGTTTTAAAACCATGGGCCGGGATAAGGGCCTTGTGGACGTCTTAAAATCACTCCGGCTGCTTGCTCCGGAACGGCCAGACGTTTTGTTTATGGCCGTCGGCGGTTCAAAACAGGACATCGGGCATTATCAGAAAATCGCCGACGAACTGGGCCTTAAGAACAGAATTTTACTGCTGGCCAGAGTGGATTTGGATAAACTGGCCGTTTATCAGAAAGCCTTTGATATTTTATTAATGCCTTTTCCCAATAGAGAACATTATGCCCGTTACATGTCGCCTTTGAAGATGTTTGAATACATGGCGGCCCGCCGGCCGGTTATTGCCACTGATTTGCCGTCCATCAGGGAAGTTTTAAGCGAGGCTAACGCCGTTTTGGTCAAGCCCGACAATCCGTATGATTTAGCCCGGGGCATTAAAGAAATTTTGGCCAACCCGGACTTGGCGGAAAAACTGGCCAATCAGGCATTTTTAGATGCTAAAGATTATAGCTGGGGCAGGCGGGTGTGGAAAATTATCAACTTTATTCAATAATTAGGCTAATATCAGCTAAAATTAAATTAATTTGATACCTATTGACACCTTTTGACACCTTAGATTATAATGATTGATATGGATGAAGAAATAAAAGCCAATGCCGTTTATACTACGGATGAGACCCAAAAGCTGTTAAAAGTCAGTAATAGCACCATTAAAAGGATGCTTAAGAACGGGCTGATTAAGGCCAATAAAGTCGGGGGTCAATATCGGATTTTGGGCCGGGAAATTTTACGCTTGGTCTCGCCGGAGCTGGATCGCCAGGCGGTAAAATCTTATTTAAATTTGAAAAAGAAAATCATTAAAAAAATCAGTCAATGGTAATTTTTACCATTTTTTAGTTTTTTAGATGGGCTTGATTAAAGAAAAAAGAATCAGCACCGTTATCCACTTATCCAGGCAGGCTTTTGGCAGGTATAAATTGCAAATCATCATCCTGGTTATTTTGGGAATTTTAAGCGGCTTTTTGGAAGGCATCGGCATTAATGCTTTGATTCCATTCTTTTCTTTAATTGTCGGCGATTCAGGCGGCGGCACGGATGTTATTTCCCAGACCATTGAAAAGTTCTTTTCTTTCTTGCGGATTGATTTTAATTTAAAATATCTGCTGATTTTTATTTGTTCTCTGTTCGTTTTAAAGTCAGTAGTACTGCTGATTTGCACTTACCTTAGAATAAAAATAACCACTGATTACGAAAATCAGACCAGAAACAAATTATTCAAGGAAACTTTTAAGGCTACTTGGCCATACTTAATCAAGCAGAAAGTCGGCCATTTGGATACGATTTTAATGAAAGAAGTTGAATACGGGTCTATTTTACTGCAGCAGATCAGCTCCGGCATTATGGTTATTACCGGTTTGCTTATTTATATCTTGGTTGCCGTTAACATATCTTTGATTATCACCCTGATTACCCTGGTTTTAGGCGCTTTTGTCTTTTTGCTTTTTAAGCCGCTAATTTATAAAACCAGGATTGTCTCCGGCAAGATCGCCGACCTTAATAAGGTGATTGCGCATTTCGTTAATCAAAGCATTATCGGCATTAAATCCATTAAAGCCAGGCAGGCCGGCCAGCAGGTCGTTAAAAAGGCAACCGAATTTTTTGACGATTTAAGAAATAATAAAATTAAGGCCGCTTTATATAAAAGCGTGACCGGCGTTTTTTTACAGCCGATCGTTTTGATTTTTATTTGCCTGGTTTTCGCCTTTTCTTATAAATCGGCGGACTTTAATTTTGCCGTTTTGGCCGCCATCATCTATTTGATTCAGAGGATTTTTCAATATATTCAGCAATTGGAAATCAGCCTGCAGAGAATTAATGAATCCTACCCCTTTTTAAAGAGTTCCTTATCGTATGAAGCCGAAGTTTTGACGCACCAGGAGGCCGTAACCGGTTCCAAGCCGTTTAATTTTAATCGTAGTTTGGAATTTGACGGTGTCGGGTTTGATTATAATTCGGACAGCCGGGTTTTAGACAAAGTTTCCTTCGGGGTTGATAAAAACGAAATGGTCGGTTTAATCGGCCCGTCCGGCGCCGGCAAGACCACCGTGGTTGACTTAATCCTGCGGTTGTTTGAGCCCCTATCGGGAAGGATTTTACTGGATGGCGTTGACATTTCGGAAATTGACATTAAAGACTGGAGACAAAAAATTGGTTACGTTTCCCAGGACATGTTTTTGATTAACGGAACCGTGGCCGAAAATATCCGGTTCTACAACGATGCCATTAGCGATGAAGAGGTGGTGACTGCCGCTAAAATGGCCAATATTTACGATTTTATCCAGACCTGTCCGGACAAGTTTGAGACAATAGTCGGGGAGCGGGGTGTTTTGTTTTCGGCCGGCCAGCGCCAAAGAATCGTCATTGCCAGGATTTTAGCCCAACAACCGGAGTTATTGATAATGGACGAAGCCACCAGCGCCCTGGATAATGAATCGGAAGGCAAAATCCAAAAAGTAATTGAAAACCTGAAAGGCAAAATAACCGTTTTTGTTATTGCCCACCGCCTGTCAACGGTTATCGCCACGGACCAGTTGCTGGTTTTAAAAGAGGGTAAGATTATGGAGCAGGCTTCGCCTGAAGAATTGCTGAAAAACAAAGAATCATATTTTTACAAACTTTATAACTTAAGAAAATAATTAAAATCATATGGAAGAATTGGCCAATAAAACCGTTTTGGTAACCGGCGGCACCGGTTCTTTCGGCGAGAATTTCGTTAAATTTTTGCTGGCTAAAAGCGAAATAAAAAAGATAATCGTTTTCAGCCGCGATGAATTGAAGCAGTTTAATATGCAGCAGAAGCTTAAGGATAACCGGTTGAGGTTTTTTATCGGCGACGTCCGGGATTTGCCCAGGTTAGAGCGGGCTTTTAACGGCGTGGACATCGTGGTTCATGCCGCCGCTTTAAAGCAGGTTTCCATTTTGGAGTATAACTCTTTTGAAGCGGTTAAAACCAACATTATCGGCAGCCAAAACGTCATTAACGCCGCCATTGACCAGGGAGTGGAAAAAGTCATCTTGATTTCCAGCGACAAAGCTTCCCAGCCGGTTAATTTATACGGTTCCACCAAGCTGTGCGCTGAAAAGTTATTCATCAACGGCAACGCTTATTCCGCCAAAAAAACCAGATTTACCTGTGTCAGATACGGCAACGTTTTGGGCTCCAGGGGTAGTATCGTGGAAACGCTGTCTAAAGCCAAACAGGCGGACAAAGTCTACATTACCGACGAAAGCATGACCCGTTTTTGGATCAGTTTAAAACAAGCTTATGAACTCGTTTATTTTGCCATTAGTAACATGACCGGCGGGGAAATTTTCATTCCCAAAATACCGAGCATGAAAATCGTGGATTTGTTTGAAGCCATGGTCCCCGGCGTGCCCAGGGAAATAATCGGCATCCGGCCCGGAGAAAAACTGCACGAGTCTTTATTGACCCGGGAAGAAGCCAGGCATTCGATGGAACTGGAAAAGTATTTCGTCATCATTCCGGAAGTGAGCGAAATTTTTGAAATTGCCACCGAGTTTAAAAAGTATTTTGAGACGGGCAAAAAACTGGCGCCGGATTTTAGCTATTCCAGCGATAACAATTCCGCCTGGCTGACTAAAGAAGATTTAATCAAATTAATCGATGCCAAATAAAAAAATTCCCTACGGCAGACAATCCATCAGCCGGGCGGACATCAGTGAGGTGGTTAAGGTTTTAAAATCCGACTGGCTGACCCAGGGGCCCAAAGTTTCGGAATTTGAAAAAGCCCTAGCCAGCTACGTCGGCGTTAAATACGCCGTGGCCGTAACCAACGGCACGGCCGCCCTGCACCTGGCTTACCTGGCGGCGGGTTTGTCAAAAGGCGACGAGGTGATAGTGACGCCCAATACTTTCGCTTCGGTTGTCAATATGCTGGTGATTTTAGGAGTTAAGCCCGTCTTTTGCGACATTAGGCTGGACACTTATAATCTTGATGAGAGCAAGATTGAAGCATTGATAACTAAAAGAACCAAAGCCATCGCGCCGTTGCATTTTGCCGGCCAGGCGGCCGAGATGGACAAAATAAAAAAAATTGCCGGAAAAAATAAACTAACAGTGATTGAGGACGCCTGCCACGGCTTAGGCGGTAAATATCGGGGCAGGAAAATCGGTTCCTTGGCCGATATGGGTATTTTAAGCTTTCATCCGGTCAAGCCGATAACCACCGGCGAAGGCGGCGCGATTCTGACCGATAATTATGAATATTATAAAAAATTAGTCCGCTTGCGCAGCCATGGCATTACTAAAGACAAGCAAGGCAAAAACGTCATGACCGAGCTGGGTTATAATTACCGCTTAACCGACATCCAGGCGGCCCTGGGTTTAAGCCAGTTGGCCAGGCTGGATAAGTTTGCCAAAAAAAGACGCCAGGTGGCTAAGTGGTATCAAGAGGAACTGAAAGATTTTCAAGAAATCATTTTGCCTTTAGAGTTGCCCGGCAACCGGTCGGCCTGGCACCTTTATGTTATCAGGGTGAAAAAATCCACAGACCGCGATAAATTAATGGCCCATCTTATCAAACACGGCGTCGGGGCGAATTTTCATTACCCGGCAGTTTATGCCCACCCTTATTACCGCCAGCGCGGCTTTAGAAATTTTAAATTAAAAAACGAGGACCTTTATCGGCAATCCTGCCTGACTTTGCCCTGCCAGACCAAATTAACCAAAGCGGAGATAATTTACATAAAGAAAGTCATAAAGAAATATTATGAAAAGTTATATTAACCAGCCGGTTTTTATTTGCGGCCACCGCAAAACCGGCACTACCATGTTATTATGCCTTTTAGACAGCCATCCCCAGCTTTTAGTTTACCCGGCGGACAGCGCTTTTTTTTACGCTCTGTATCCCCGTTCGGAAGAAGAACAATGGCCGTTAAAGAAAAAACTTGACCGGCTGGCGGATTATTCCATCGCCAACTTAAAAAAAGAGGTTAATGATTTAGCGTCGGCAGACAGAAAAAAACTTTCTTTTTCCATATCGCAATTTACCAAAGATTTTAAAGCCCAAGCCGGCCGGAGCGGGGCCGCGCCAAAAGAACTTTTAAAGTCATTGATTTCGGCTTTTGCCAAAAACAGCGGTCAAAACATCGGCCCCGTTGAACGCTGGGTGGAAAAAACAACCAGCACCGAAATTTATGCCACCGAAATCATCAAATGGTTTCCTCGGGCTAAATTTATTCAGCTGGTCAGGGACCCGCGGGATAACTGGGCGGCTTTAAA